>ENA-OQKN01001008-OQKN01001008.1-human-gut-metagenome-genome-assembly--contig:-NODE-1008-length-18398-cov-26.167533_pt1 | contig 18398 bp, 20 predicted proteins | sample MGYA00242776_ERZ504794 | MGnify/ENA primary metagenome ERZ504794 (study PRJEB26092, sample SAMD00036434) | human gut metagenome | host: Homo sapiens | study: EMG produced TPA metagenomics assembly of... | reverse complement strand
GCCTCCCAAAAACCGTCTTTGCGGTAGTAACGCCTCACCAATCCACAGCACCCTGAAACTATTGTAGCATTCCGCTGGAGAGCGGTCTATAAATACTACTATTTTATTATACGAGGTAACGCCTATGAACAATACGATTCCTTTTCACTCCGCAACTCACGCTCCGCAGATCACGGTGGACGTGAACATCCTGTCCATGCTGAAACAGGCGGCATCCTGCCTGACCGAAATGGCAAGCGAGAATGTCTACCTTGCCGCCATCGGCCCGAACATGGAACTGACCATTATTGTGGAGGAGGATGCTCCTTCCGTTCTGCCCTGTTTCGATGAGGAGGATGCCCTGATTTCCGTGAAAGGTGCGCCGCTGTTTATCAGTCACAATCCGGCGCAGGTCCTCAAGCTGGCAGGCAAGCGGTACCTGACAGGTCCGGTCATCTTCTACCGCACCGATGGGCACAGTACCATCGTGTCCCTGACAGTGGAGGACATTTATCGCTTTCAGACCTATCTGGAAAGTCACAGCACCACCCTGATGGCAGATGGGCAGAAGCTGACCTGCATCTGCATCGACTGAGGTGTGCTATGCTGAACTTTTTTATCGGATTCGCATTTTTTGAAGCAGGTGCCATTTTCGGCTTCTTCGTAGCGGCTCTGATGCAGGCGGCACGGAGCAGTGAGATCGGACTGAGCGGAAAGGAGGATTCACATGGAAGAAAACACCTTGTCGGTGCTGAAAATTGCGCCGGGACAGTATCCGCAGCAGGTCGAGATTGACAATAACCTGAAAGCCTTGCAGGAGGCGGTGGGCGGCACGATTGCTGCTGTTTACCCCTTTGCAGACCCGGTGGCTATCATCTGCAATGACGATGGTAAGCTCATGGGTCTGCCCTTGAACCGTGCCCTGCGGGATGAAAATGGGCAGATGTACGATGCCGTTGCCGGAGACTTTCTGGTGGTGGGTCTGGGCGAGGAGGATTTTGCATCCCTGACCCCGGATATGACACAGAAGTACGAGCAGCTTTTCCATCAACCGGAAGCCTTTCTGAAACTGGGCAACCGTCTGCTGGTGCTGCCGGTGCCTGATGAACCTCCGGCAGAAAAGCCCCGCACCAAGCCCCCGGCAGAGCATGACCGCTAAAAGTACCCTGCTGCATGGGAGGTGATGGCAGTGCAGGAAGAAATCGAACAGAAATCATTCAACATTATGATCTCCACCACGAAGCTGTCTGCCCGGACTGTCCTGCGGGCAGTTAAAGCGGCGTTTCGGCTGTACCAGTCCAAGGCATCCCAAGGTAAGCAGAGCGTCCGCACCTTGTTGCGGCAGAACCGGGGCGTATCCAGCGTGGAGATCAGCAAGACCGGCATCCGTGGTCTGGAACGTTATGCCAAAAAGTACGGCATCGACTACGCTATCCGCAAGGACAGCTCTGAAGTGCCGCCCCGGTATCTGGTCTTTTTCAAAGCCCCGGATGCAGAAGCCTTTCACTCGGCGTTCAAGGAATATTCGGCATCCCTGCTGAACAAGGACAAACGCCCCTCGGTGCTGGCACGATTGCAGGAACTGGTGCAGGCGGCGGCAGAACTCCCCGGCAAAGTCCGGCACAAGGAACAGGAGCGTGGACTGTGACCACGAAAAAGCTGACAAAGCTGCTGGCTCTGTATTTGCCCTATATTTTGCTGGGACTGGCGGCAACGAACTTCGGTGAAGCGTGGCGGCTTGCGGAGGGCAAGGAACTGGGCGATAAGATTATGTCCATGATGAGTACAATCCCGGTGGCGTTTGCAAATCCTCTGCCCAGCCTGCATCCACTGGATTTGCTGGTGGGCTTGTGCTGCGGCGCAGGGTTACGGCTGGCGGTCTATCTGCGTGGCAAAAACGCCAAGAAGTACCGCCACGGCATGGAGTACGGCTCTGCCCGGTGGGGCACCGCCAAGGATATTGAGCCGTTCATGGCTCCGAAGTTTGAGGACAATATCATCCTTACCAAAACGGAACGGCTGATGATGTCCAACCGTCCGCCTGACCCCAAGAATGCCCGAAATAAAAACGTGCTGGTGGTGGGCGGCTCCGGCAGCGGCAAGACCCGGTTTTGGCTCAAGCCCAACCTTTTACAATGTCACAGTTCCTATGTGGTTACAGACCCGAAAGGTAGTATCGTGGTCGAGTGCGGGAACGCACTTCTGAAAAACGGTTACAAGCTGAAAATCCTGAACACCATCAACTTCAAAAAGTCGATGCACTATAACCCCTTCGCCTATGCGCGACACGAGGTCGCGTAATTAAACTGTTCGGCGCTGACCGAACCTGTTATTCCATTAGCAGTAGCCTATCGTCACCGAAGCGGCTGGCAACGGCCGTGAGGCAGCATGACGAGAAAAGGTAGCCCTCCCGAAAGGGTTAAGCCGAAACCTCGAGGCAGAGGCGAAAAGCTGGAAGCAACGTCCGGCTGGGGAGCTTGGCTTGTGTAGTATGGTGAATGTAAGTAAATCGCTGTTAAACGTCGTTAGCGGGAACCAGGCTAAAGTTGCTGGTAGGCCTGAACCAAAAGGTGTGCAGTCGGATGTTCTCCTGTAAGCTGGGAACACATGGACAAACATGACTGCCGGCGGATAGGCGGCACCTAACCTACACGGTTGATTACGTGAAACGTGTTAAGCCCGCGCTCTCTCCGTATATTCGGAAAGCTGACCGCAAGGAAAGCCGATAGAAACGCGGGTAAGGAACGCTGGAAAAAGCGAACGCCGACCTTGTAATGAGGACGGATAGGGATTGAAACAGCATCCCACGCGAAAGCGGGCTGACTTCCAGCAGGTCTATCTTTACGAGAGAATTTACAGAACTTTTGAGAGGAGGAATTGCAAATGAACAGGAAACTGTGTGCGCCTGCTGACAGGGCACGAAGCTGGGAATCCATTGATTGGAAGAAAGCGGAGGCCTATGTTAAAAAGCTGCAAATGCGTATCGTAAAGGCTCAAAAAGACGGTCATTACAGCAAAGTGAAAACTCTGCAATGGCTGTTGACGCACTCTTTCTATGCCAAGGCATTGGCAGTGAAACGTGTGACAAGTAATAAAGGCAAAAATACCGCTGGTGTAGACCATGAATTATGGAAAACGCCAAAAGGCAAATTCGAGGCGATTGACAAACTCAAACGCCGGGGCTATAAGCCCCAACCTCTCAGACGGGTGTATATCCCGAAGAAAAACGGAAAATTACGCCCGCTGAGTATTCCAACGATGACAGACCGCGCCATGCAGACATTATATAAGTTTGCACTGGAACCATTGGCAGAAACTCTGGCAGACCCGAACTCCTACGGCTTTAGAATTGGAAGAAGCACACACGATGCCATCGGGCAATGCTTTAACGATTTGTGCAGAGCCGGTTCGCCTCAATGGATTTTGGAGGGAGATATTAAAGGGTGCTTTGACCATATCAGTCATAGCTGGTTAATGAAAAATATCCCAATGGACAAGGAAATGCTCGAAAAATGGCTGAAATGTGGCTTTGTGGAAACCAGAAAAATCTTTCCGACAGAGAAAGGGACCCCACAGGGCGGCACAATATCGCCAGTTTTGATGAACATGACCTTGGACGGTCTGGAGCGGATTCTAAAAGAAAGATTCCCGATGAGACGGACGGTGGCAGGTAAAACCATCTACGACCAGATTAATTTCGTGCGATATGCCGACGACTTTATCGTCACCGGGAAAAGCCCGGAAACTTTGCGTAACGAGGTTATGCCGCTTATCAAGGACTTTCTGGCGGAACGCGGCCTGCAACTTTCAGAGGAAAAAACGGTGATTACACATATCAGCGACGGCTTTGATTTTCTTGGGCAGAACATTCGGAAATACAACGGAAAATTGCTTATAAAGCCGTCAAAGAATGCAGTAAAAGCTTTCCTCAAAAAAGTGCGGACTATTGTTAAGGAGAACAAAACCGCCACGCAGGACTTACTCATTCGCAAACTAAATCCTGTGATTCGCGGTTGGGTCAACTACCACCGCTATGTAGTTTCTGCGGATATTTTTGGATTAGTTGACCACAGGATTTTCGAGTGCCTATGGAAGTGGGCTTGCCGCAGACACAAACGAAAAGGTAGGAAATGGATTGCCAACAAATATTGGCACCATATTGATAACCGGACGTGGACGTTTGCAGCAGAGCCTGCTTTCCGCGGTAAAGATTTCGATGAAAAATACCTCAAGCTGGAATACGCGGCAAATACTAAAATCATCCGATTCAAGAAAATCACCGCCGAAGCCAACCCATTCGATAAAAAATGGACGGGATATTATGAGGAACGTGACGGGGAAAGAATGCTGAACAGCACCAAAGGACGAGAAAAACTCGTTAAAATTTGGAACAACCAAAAACGGTGCTGCCCTGTATGCGGAGAAAGAATTACATCTGAAACAGGATTTAAGACGCATTTTATCACCGAAAACAACAGGAAGTGGCCTGCTATTATGGTACATCCCTGGTGTCATCGAAATCTGCATGAGCCGGACTACTTGATTTGAGCCGGGTTTCGTTTTACACGAGGCCTTACGATAGGCTTGAGCCGTATGACGGGAAACTGTCACGTACGGTTCTTAGGGGAGGGGCTGGCAGCAATGCCAGTCTCTTACCCGACGTCCACAGCGAAAAGGACATTCTGAAACTGGTCACGACCCTGATGACCAACACCAAGGGCGAAGGCAGCGGTGGCGATCCATTTTGGGAGAAAAGCGAGCGTCTTTTGCTCACCGCCCTGATCGCCTATCTGCATTATGAAGCCCCGGTGGAGGAGCAGAATTTCGCGACCCTTCTGGAAATGCTGAACACCATGCAAGTGCTGGAGGACGATGAGGAATACCAGAACCCGGTGGATCTGCTGTTTGAGGAACTGGCAAAAAAGAAGCCCAACAGCTTTGCCGGACGGCAGTACAAACTTTACAAGCTGGCTGCCGGCAAGACCGCAAAATCCATCCTTATTTCCTGTGGTGCCAGATTAGCTCCCTTCGACATCCAAGAACTGCGTGACCTCACTATGTACGATGAGCTGCAACTGGACACGCTGGGCGATAAGAAAACGGCGTTGTTCCTCATCATGTCGGACACGGATTCCACCTTTAATTTCCTCATCAGCATGGTCTACACCCAGCTTTTCAACCTTTTGTGCGACAAGGCAGATGATGTGTACGGCGGCAAGCTGCCCATCCATGTGCGGTGCCTCATCGACGAATGTGCCAACATCGGGCAGATTCCCAATCTGGAAAAGCTGGTGGCGACCATCCGCAGCCGTGAAATCTCTACCTGCCTTGTTTTGCAGGCGAGAAGTCAGTTGAAAGCCATCTACAAGGACAATGCGGACACCATCGTAGGCAACATGGACAGCCAGATTTTCCTCGGCGGCAGTGAGCCTACCACCCTGAAAGACCTGTCCGAAATGCTGGGCAAAGAGACCATTGACGCATTCAACACCTCAGACACCCGTGGCAATAGCCCCAGTTACGGCACTACGTTCCAAAAGATGGGGCACGAGTTATTGAGCCGGGATGAGCTGGCGGTGCTGGACGGCGGCAAGTGTATTTTGCAGCTGCGAGGTGTGCGCCCCTTTCTTTCGGACAAGTACGACCTGACCCAGCACCCTAACTACAAGCTGACCTCGGACTACGACCCCAAAAACACCTTCGATATTGAAAAATATCTGAACCGAAAAGAAAAAATCAATCCCAATGATGAATTTGTTGTGATTGATGCTGATTCGCTCCCGTCTGCCTGATTCGGTAGGCGGTTTTATTTTTATCCCGGCTAGAAAGGTGCACCAGAAAATCAGCCTTGCTGCGGTTATGCAGCGTAAAACAATAAGATTTCGGGTGTGTACAAATGATCGAAAACGCTTTATAATAAAGGAGAAAAGACTATGGAATTCTTCAACTCTGCTATCGAAGTTCTTCAGACTCTGGTCGTGGCTCTGGGTGCCGGTCTCGGCGTGTGGGGTGCCATCAACCTGCTGGAAGGTTATGGTAACGACAACCCCGGCTCTAAGTCTCAGGGCATGAAGCAGCTCATGGCTGGCGGCGGCGTTGCGCTGGTCGGCATTACCCTGATTCCCCTGCTGAGCGGTCTGTTCGGTTAAGAACAGCGGGCGGCGATTGCCGCCCGGTACATACTATAATAGGGAAAGCCATAGTAACGATCTCACATAGAGAAGGTGAAGCAGATGAGCGAGATTTTATTGTATCATGGCAGTAAAGAAGAAGTTGTCTATCCCGAAATCCGCATCACACGGTATACAAAAGACTTTTCTTGGGGATTCTACTGCACGAACAACTATCAGCAAGCCTACCGCTGGGCAGACCGCCGTTCTGCCGATGGCCTTGTGAACGTCTATCGCTATGTAGAAAATCCCGATCTGAAGATCCTTCGTTTCCCTGAAATGTCGGACGAATGGCTGGATTTTATTGCAAAATGTCGTGCAGGCGAAACCCATCCCTACGATATTGTGGAGGGACCCATGGCAGACGACACCATTTGGAATTACGTCAATGGATTTACGTCCGGTCAGATCAGCCGTGAAGCATTTTGGGCCTTGGCGAAATTCAAGCATCCAACACACCAGATCAGCTTTCATACCGTAAACGCTTTGCACTGCCTGACCTTTGAGAGGAGTGAACCCATCCATGACCGAAAAGCAGAAAAATGATGTTCTCTATGTTTGTAGCCTGATCGAGACCATTGCCCGCAAGACCAAGAATCATCGGCAGGATGTGATTCGTCACTTCACAAAAGCCGACATCGAACGGCAGCTCCGGCTTGCAGAAGTAAACCATTGCCTGTCCTTTGAGCAGGTTTCGGATGAGCTGATTGAAGATCTCAACATCCCGGAGGGGGATTTTGACACCGCTGCAGAGTGCCGCTACACGGTTCCTTCGGCAGCCTCCATCGGAATGCTGTACCAGGGGCTGGTGCTGTCCACCATGAAGGATGATGATGCAGCACAGGCAATTCTGGACGTTTTTTCGTCGTTTATCACGGATGAGATTTCCGATTTCAATTCCAATGTATACTACACTAATCCTGATTATCTCCGCTGCTCCTATCTGGAGGGCAAGATGCTTGCTTGAAAAAGGATTATTATAATGGCAAAAAATCAACATAATGCAGGGCTTCATTATAGACCTCTCAATCAACTTGGATTATCAAACTTCAATGATCATATAGAAAATCCCATTGATAGTCGTTTTAAGTTTAATCCTCCCCCTCTAAAATGTGGTAAGCTTTTTGGACTTCGCAAAGTTGATCGTCAAAAAGAAGAGCTTCAGGAACATTGCCCATGGCATCCGCTTCTAAAAATGAAGGCATTTACATTAGAGATTGACGGAGAAGCTGAATACATTTGGTATTGTAAAGAATGCGATTGTTATTACATGAACCCCTTTTGGCGAAATGGAGAAAAACGCATCCTTGATGTTTATCACAAGGTTCCTGTTCGCCGACTTATAAAAACAGCTACATAACTTTTTATTATGATTTGCCGATTGCCGAAAAGCAGTCGGCATTTTTGTTTTCAGCGGCTTCTGAGACGATTATTCCATACGGCGGCTTGAGCAGCAACAGATAGCCCTCTGCGGTTTGCAGGTTTATTGAATGTCCGTACTCCAAGCCGTGTTTTTTATCCACCCATCAACGAAAGGCGGTGTCTTATGCAGTTTTTGACCCACATTATTTTTCTCCTGAATCTCCTCAAGACCCTTATCAACCACTTCAGCTAAGGACGGTGACTGCTGAATGGAAACCGTTCTCAAAGCCATTGCCGACTGGATCAAGGGCATCCTGACGGCAGGCATTATGTCAAACCTTTCCGGTTTGTTCGACGATGTAAACACGCAGGTGGGCAACATCGCACAGCAGGTGGGCACAAAGCCCTCCAGTTTTGAGCCGAGAGTGTTCGCTATGATCGAAGCCCTCTCCCGGAACGTGGTGCTGCCCATTGCAGGCATCATCCTGACCTTTATCGCCTGTTATGAGTTAATTGAGATGATCACCCAGCACAACAACATGGCGCAGTTCGAGCCTGCCCTCATCATGCGCTGGATCTTCAAAACGGCGGTGTCCGTCTGGTTCATCTCCAACACCTTCGATATTGTGATGGCAGTGTTCGACATCACCCAGAAGGTGGTGTCCGATTCCAGCGGCATCATCGCCGGAAATACCCGTGTCAACGATATTGGTTTGTCCATGCTGCAATCCAGCCTGATGCAGATGGACGTGGGCCCCCTATTCGGGCTGTTCCTGCAAAGTTTCTTCATCGGCATCACCATGCGGATCTTGAGCATCATTATTTTTGTCATCGTCTATGGGCGTATGATTGAAATCTACTGCATGGTGAGCCTTGCGCCCATCCCCATGGCAACATGGGGCAACCACGAGCAGAGCCACATGGGGCAGAACTACCTGAAGTGCCTGTTCGCATTGGGCTTTCAGGGCTTTCTCATCCTCATCTGCGTGGCGATTTATGCGGTGCTGATCCAGAGCGTGGCGATTTCCGGGGATGCCATCAACTCCATTTGGAGCATTGTGGGCTATACCGTTCTGCTTTGTTTCAGCCTGTTCAAGACAAGCTCCGTGACGAAATCCGTTCTCGGAGCGCATTAAAGGAGGTGCTTTATTGGCTGCGTATATTTCCGTTCCCCGTGACCTGACGAAAGTAAAATCGAAGGTCGCATTCAACCTGACGAAACGGCAACTGCTTTGTTTCGGCACAGCGGCTCTCATTGGAGTGCCGCTGTTTTTTGTTCTCCGGGACTCCGGCGGCAACACTGCCGCCACCCTCGGCATGATGGCGGTGATGCTGCCGGCGTTCTTCCTTGGGATGTACGAGAAAAACGGTCAGCCCGTGGAAAAGCTGCTGTCGTACTATGTGCAGTCCCGGTTTGTCCGCCCGAAGATTCGCCCCTACAAGACCAACAACTACTATGCGATTTTGATGAAGGGAGGCATGACCCATGATCCCGTTTTGGAAAAAGACCGGTAAGCACAGCAAGCCGCAGTCTGCGCAGAAGCGCAGGCAGAAAGCAAAGCCTGCTGTTTCCCGGACTGCCCAGCAATCTATCCCCATGCAGCGGATGTTTGAGGATGGCACCTGCCGGGTGAAACCCAACTACTACACCCGCACCATCCAGTATCAGGACATCAATTACCAGCTTGCCCAGCAGGAGGACAAGACCGCCATTTTTGAAGAATGGTGCAGTTTTCTGAACTTCTTCGATTCCAGCATCAAGTTTGAACTGTCTTTCGTGAACATGGCAACGGACAGCACCGAGTTTGAAAAGAGCATCCGCATTCCGTTCCAGAAGAACGGTTTCGACGATGTTCGTGCCGAGTATTCCCAGATGCTGCGCCAGCAGCTTGCCAAGGGCAATAATGGTCTGACCAAGACCAAGTTCATCACCTTTGGCGTGGAGGGCGAGAGCATGGCACAGGTCAAGCCCCGGCTCGACCACATCCAAAACGATTTGCTTAACAACTTCCACCGGCTGGGGGTGCAGGCAAAGCCCCTGAACGGTGCCCAGCGGCTGAAACTCATGCACGATATGTTCAACATGGACGGTGCCAGCAAGTTTCACTTTGACTGGAAAGACCTTGTGAAAAGCGGCCTTTCGGTGAAGGATGCCATTGCACCCACCGCCTTTGCCTTCAAAAACTCCCGGACGTTCCAGATGGGCGGCATCTTTTGCGCTGCCAGCTTTCTGAGCATCACGGCTTCCGACATCAGCGACCAGCTTTTGAAGGACTTTCTGGACATGGATTCGTCCCAGATTGTCACCATGCACATTCAGAGTGTCGATCAGAACCGTGCCATCAAGACGGTCAAGCGCACCATCACCGAACTGGATCGCAGCAAGATCGAGGAACAGAAGAAGGCAATCCGTGCCGGATATGATATTGACATCATTCCGTCCGATTTGGCGACCTACGGCAGAGATGCAAAAGCCCTGCTGAAGGAATTGCAGAGCCAGAACGAGCGGATGTTCCTTGTCACATTTCTGGTGCTGAACACCGGGCGCACGGAACAGGAGCTGGAAAACAATGTTTTTCAGGCATCCAGTATTGCCCAGAAGCACAACTGCAACCTGTGCCGACTGGACTACCAACAGGAACAGGGGCTGATGAGCAGCCTGCCGCTGGCAGACTGTCAGATTGAGATTCAGCGAGGGCTGACCACCAGCAGCACTGCCATCTTTATCCCCTTTACCACACAGGAACTGTATCAGTCCGGCAAAGAAAGCCTGTATTACGGTCTGAACGCCTTGTCCAACAACCTTATCATGGTGGACCGGAAGAAGCTGAAGAACCCCAACGGCCTGATCCTCGGCACTCCGGGAAGCGGCAAAAGTTTCTCGGCAAAGCGTGAAATTGCCAATGCGTTTCTGGTGACGGACGATGATATTATCATCAACGACCCCGAAGGCGAATACTCGCCGCTGGTGAATCGTTTGAAGGGTCAGGTCATCAAAATTTCGCCCAACAGTACCCAGTTCATCAATCCCATGGACATCAATGCCAACTACTCCGAGGAAGATAACCCGCTTTCCCTGAAAGCTGACTTTATCCTTTCTCTCTGCGAACTGGTGGTTGGCGGCAAAGAAGGGCTGCTGCCGGTGGAGAAAACCGTCATCGACCGTTGTGTGCATCTGATCTACCGCAAATATTTTGCGAACCCCTGCCCGGAGAATATGCCCATCCTTGAGGACTTGTACAACGCCCTGCTTCAGCAGGACGAGAAGGAAGCCCACCACGTTGCCACCGCACTGGAAATCTATGTGAAAGGCTCCCTGAACCTGTTCAACCATCGCACTAACGTGAACGTCAATAACCGCATCGTCTGCTACGACATCAAGGAACTGGGCAAACAGATGAAAAAACTGGGAATGCTCATCGTACAGGATCAGGTGTGGGGACGTGTCACGGCAAACCACAGCAGCGGCAAGTCCACCCGATATTATATGGATGAGATGCACCTCCTCTTAAAAGAGGAACAGACTGCGGCGTATTCCGTAGAAATCTGGAAGCGTTTCCGTAAGTGGGGCGGCATCCCGACTGGATTGACGCAGAACGTCAAAGACCTTCTTTCTTCCCGTGAGGTCGAGAATATTTTTGAAAATTCAGACATGATCATCATGCTGAATCAGGCGGCAGGCGACCGGCAAATTCTCGCAAAGCAGCTCAACATCTCGCCCCATCAGCTTTCCTACGTCACCCACTCCGGCGAGGGCGAAGGGCTGCTGTTTTTCGGCAATGTCATTCTGCCGTTTGTGGACCGTTTCCCCACCGATCTGGAACTCTACCGCATTATGACCACCAAGTTGGGTGAAGTCTCGGAGGGCGCACAGAAATGAGTGAACCGAAGCTGAACATCAAAGAGGAAACGTCCGCAAAAAAGACCCGTTCTCCCCCGAAAAAAGCCAAGGTAGAGCAGACGGTGCCCAAAAAGAAAAAGCTGAAAACCGATGCGGAAAAGGCAGCAGAAAAAGCCCAGCACCTGCGGTTCGGCAAGACGGAACTGACCCCGGACGAACTGAGCCGGTTGAGCAAGGCACAGAAGCGGGAAATGTACGCCGCCCATGCCGCCCGCTCTGCGGTGCACCGGGAAGTTGACCAGTACGAGGATGAAAACGTCGGTGTGCAGGCTCTGAGCGAGGGCGAAAAAACGGCTGGAAATGTCCGGGATATTTCCAAGAGCCGCTACGCCCGTAAACTCAAGAAGAAAGCCAAGATGCAGGGCAAGAAAGGCACAAAAACCGCAAGATCTTCTGCACAGGAGCCGACTGCGCCACAAGATGCAGGCGCATCCAGCACCGGCGAGGGCGGCTCCAACTGGCTTTCACGTTGGAAACAGCGGCAAGAAATTCACAAAAGCTATTATACCGCCGCCCGGTCGGGCACGGCGGCGCAGACCGCAGGCGGCAAAGCGGCATCCAACGGCGCATCTGCCGCTCGGTCTGGCGTGGAACAGGCGGTGGAGAAAGGCAAAACTGCCGTCAGCACCGCTGTGAAAGGGCTGATGAATGCCGCCAAGGGCAACGCACACGTTCTGGTAATCGTGGGCGTTTTTCTTTTGCTCATCCTGATGGTGATGTCCGGCTTTTCCTCCTGCGGCATCCTCTTTTCCGGTGGCACACAGGTGTCCGGGCAGACCATGTACTCCGCCGAGGACAGGGACATCCGGGGCGCAGAACAGGATTACAAGAAGCTGGAAAAGGAACTGGATAAGAAAATCAAGCGCACCCCCACCGACCATCCCGGCTACAACGAGTACCAGTATCACCTTGACCCCATCGAGCATGACCCATGGCAGCTCACTTCGTATTTGACCACACTCTACGACGACTACACCCGCTCAGAAGTGCAGGGCAAACTGAAGGAAACTTTCAAAAAGCAGTACAAGCTGACCACATGGGTAGAGGTGCAGACCCGGTATATGACTGTGTGGGTCATGACTCCTGCAGGAATCCCGGTCCCCACGCAGGTGCCCTACGAGTACCGCATCTTCCACACCAAGCTGGTGAACCGTGGCTTGGAGGTGGTCATCCGGGAGGAACTGGACAACGACCAATGGAAACGCTACGAGATCTTTCAGGATACCTTAGGTGGCAGACCCTATTTGTTCAACGGCGGATTGCCACCCGGTGGTTCTGACGGCTCCGGCACACCCGGCATCGACTATCAGGTTCCGGCAGAAGCCCTGATCGACGAAGAATTTTCCAAAATCTACGCCGAAGCAAAGAAATACGTCGGTACACCCTACGTCTGGGGCGGTTCTACCCCGGAAACAGGATTTGATTGCAGCGGTTATGTCTGCTGGGTCTACAACCAGAACGGCTACAATGTGGGGCGCACCACCGCCAACGGTCTGTGGAACAAGAGCCAGCACATTTCCGAAGCCGAAGCAAAGCCCGGCGATCTGGTCTTTTTCAAAGGAACCTACGACACCCCCGGCATGAGCCATACCGGAATCTATCTGGGCAACGGCATGATGGTCAGTGCCGGAGACCCTATCAAGTACGCAAACATTCACTCGTCCTACTGGGAGAAGCATCTCGCTGGGTTCGGACGGCTTTCAAAATGATTGGAGGAGTTTTATGAGCGAAAAACTGGATAAGCTGCGGGCAACGCTCAAGAAAGAGCAGGAACGCCGCATCAAGCTGAACAACCGCATTGCGGTTTTGGAGCGGCGCATTCAGGAGGAAGAAGCCGCTGAGGTCAGCAGCATGGTACGCACGGCTAATGTGACCCCGGAACAGCTCGCCGCCCTACTGCGGCAGTCTGCCACCACTACCCCGAACCCGGCTGCGCTGTCCGCTGTGGGTGCAACTTTCGAGAAGGAGGTCAATGCAGATGAAGATTAAGAAACTGGGTGCGCTGCTGGTATCGGCGGCACTGTGCGTTGGCATGGCGGCTCCCGCCTTTGCCTTTGAGGGTGAAGCCGCCCCTGTAGAACAGCCTGTTCTGCCGGAAGTCGTGGAGGAAGATGTTGTCACCGTGACCGATGAGGAATCTGGTGCTCTGACCCCGGAGGGCAACCTGACGCTGGTGGACGACTACCACACCAACTACTCCGATGGCAGCGGACAGCAATTTATCACGCTGGTGTCGAAGTCCGGCAACACCTTTTATCTGGTCATTGACCGCAATGCCAAGGGACAGCAGACCGTCCACTTTATGAACCTTGTGGACGAAGCGGACCTGTTGGCTCTGATGGAGGAAGAAGATGCGGATGCCTATACCGCTGAAAAAGAAGCGGCGGCGCAGGCTGAACAGGATAGGCTGAAAGCCGAGGAGGAAGCGAAAAAAATTGCGGAAGAAGCGGCGTCATCCGGCACGGAACAGCCCAAGGAAAATAAGGTCACAAAGATCGCGTCCGGCTTTCTGGGTGCGGTCGTGCTGATTGCGCTGGCAGCAGGCGGCGTTTTCTATGCCTTTGCGAAGCAGAAGCAGAAAAAGCAGGCCGAAAAAGAAGCCCTTGACCCTGATGCAAACTACACCGAGGACAAGGGCGACTTCGAGATTCCCACCGAGGACGGGCCGGAGGAACCCGGTGCGGAAGATACCGAACCCATCTGATTTCAAGGCGGCATTTGCCGCCGTACATATCCAAATGAAAACAGATTGGAGGGGTTTTTATCGCAAAATTGATCGTGGCAGAAAAACCGTTCGTTGCCATGTCCTACGCCAAAGTCCTCGGTGCCACCAGCCGTCAGGATGGCTACCTTGAGGGCAACGGCTATCTGGTGAGCTGGTGTGTGGGTCATCTGGTGGAACTGGCTCCGCCCAATGTCTACGATGCCAAGTACGTCAAGTGGAGCATCGCAGATTTGCCCATCCTGCCGGAAAGGTGGCAGTATCTGGTGTCTGCCAGCACCAAAAAGCAGTTCGGCATCCTGAAAAAACTTATGCATCGCCCGGACGTAGACAGCATTGTGAACAGTTGCGATTCCGGACGTGAGGGCGAACTGATCTTTCGACTGGTCTATGAGCAGGCTGGCTGCAAAAAGCCCTTCTCCCGCCTATGGCTGTCCAGCATGGAGGAAAACGCCATCCGGGAAGGGTTCGCCCACCTCAAACCGTCAACTGAATACGATGCCTTGTATGAGGCGGCTTTATGCCGGGAACGTGCCGACTGGATGGTCGGCATCAATGCGTCCCGGCTTTTTTCGTGCCTGTACGGTCAACCGCTGGCGGTGGGGCGTGTTATGACCCCGGTGCTGGCTATGACGGTAGTGCGGGAAGCCGCCATTGCTGCCTTTACCCCGGAAAAATTCTACACGGTGGCTCTGACCCTTGCAGACGGCGGCACCGCATGCAGCAAGCGGTTTGCACAGAAAGCGGATGCCGAACTGCTGCTTTCCAAATGCCGAAAGGAGGGACGTGTTACGGTGCAGAAGATGGAACGCAAGGAAAAGTCCGAAAATCCGCCGTAGCTCTATGACCTTACCGCATTGCAGCGGGATGCAAACCGTCTGTTGGGATTTACGGCACAGCAGACCTTGGATTATGCCCAAAGCCTTTACGAAAAGCGTCTCATCACCTACCCCCGCACGGACAGCCGATTTTTGACGGAGGATATGGCGGCATCCCTTCCGGGGCTGGTGACGGACACGGGCAGGGCGTTTGCTGAGGAAGAGCCGTTTCCCATCCATGTGCAGCAGGTCATCAACGGCAGCAAGGTCACCGACCACCATGCGCTGCTGCCTACGAAAAGCATGGCAAATGCAGATCTTGCCGCCCTCTCTGCCGGAGAGCGGAATGTTTTGCGGCTGATTGCTGCACGGCTGCTCTGCGCCGTAGGCGAACCGCACCGCTATGCAGAAACCACCTTGACTACCATCTGCGCAGGCGAAGAATTTACCGCCAAAGGCAAGGTGGTGTTGTCCGAGGGATGGAAAGCCATGGAGCGGAAAATGCTGGGTGAACTGCTGGGCAAGCAGAAAGAAGTGGCTGCTCTGCCCGATGTGCAGGAGCAGAGCCAGTGCAGCGTTGCCGGTGCCGAACTGAAAGAGGGTCAAACGTCCCCGCCGAAGCACTTTACCGAGGACCTTCTACTTCATGCGATGGAAACCGCTAGTGCAGACAGTATGCCGGAGGGTGTGGAACGTCAGGGCATCGGCACCCCGGCAACCAGAGCCGCCACCATCGAGAAGCTGGTGCAGAAGGGCTTTCTGGAACGGAAGGGAAGCAAAAAGACCAAGGTGCTGCTGCCCACGGATAAGGGCAAAGCCCTTATCACCGTGATGCCCGAAGAAATTCAATCCCCGGAAATGACCGCCGATTGGGAAACACAGCTGCTGCAAATCGAACGTGGCGAAATGGAGCCGAGTGAATTTATGACCGAAATCAATACGATGATTACCGAACTGGTAAAGAACACGGAAATGAAAAAAGGAGTAAATGCGCTTATGAAAAACAAAATCATTGGTGTCTGTCCGAATTGCGGTGCAAATGTTGTGGAGCGTGAAAAAGGCTGGTTCTGTGAATCCAACCCTTGCCGCTTCGTGCTGTGGAAGGACAATGCGTTTCTGAAACGGCTCGGCAAACGCATGGACGCTCATGTGGCAGACAAGCTGCTTCGGGACGGTCGTGTGCGCCTGAAGGACTGCAAGAGTGCCAAGGGCAAGACCTACAATGCTATCGTGCTGCTGTCCTGTGAAGCCGATGGCCGCAGCAAGTTTTCGCTGGAATTTGAAGGTGGGTGCTGATGGAGCAGATAAAAGAAGCGGTCTACCTTATCAACGATGAACGCCATCTGCATCTCCGGGAAAACGGTACAGGGGTCGGCTTTGCCACTTATAACAAGGTAACCGGCGAGCCGCTGGAAAGCGGGCAGATTTCCGAAAAGAACCTGCCGCCCGATGGCAGGAACGCCATTCCTGCTGCCCGGAACTGGTATCTGTTTGAACTTTCGGACGATGACCGCAAGGTCATCCAACAGGAAAGCGTAAAAATCCTCGAAAACATCCCGCAGGCGGGCATCGGCAGGCGGCGCATCTGGGAGCCGGAAACGCTGCCGAAGGATATTCGTCTCATCAACAGCCACTATGACGACCTCTACCGCATTCCCGATGGCGGAGTTGTACAGGTGGATTACCCGGATGGGCGCAGTTTTACGGCACGGGTGGAGCATCTGGATGATTATCACTTTGACATGGGCGGTCTGGGCAATGTGTTCCACATCTGCCAGTTTGCCGAGGTCATGGAACGGAACCATGCCGACTTCTACCCGGAAATTCAGACACAAGACGAGCAGGCTGCATGGGAACTGGGCGGCAAAGGCTATCTTGCCATCCAGTCCTGTGAGGATGGATGGGACTACACCCTCTACCACAGCGATTATTCTGTGATGGAGGGCGGGCAGCTGGGTGCCCCGGAACTGACCATTCAGGAAGCCCGTGAGCAGATTCTGGAAGCACATCACATGGAAAAGGGCCGGCGGCTACTGCAGGACTACGATGCAGTCATGGATAAAGTTGCGGAAGCCGAGGAACTGAGTGCAGACCATCGCCCTTCCACACTGGAAAAGCTGGCAGAACTGGCAAGTGATACGTCTGCGCCAAAATCCTCTGCACGTTCTGCACCGGAACTGTGAGGTGGACGATGCAGCAAAAATGGAACCAGAATTTTGACGGTGAACCCATGACAGACATCCCGCAGAAGTTTCTGAACGCAGGGTGCGATGTTTATATGGTGATGCAGCTGCGGCATGACGAAAAAATCCTCGATGAAAGATTTGCTTCCATGCGGGAACTGCATCGTCGTGGCAAAACGCCAGACCCGGAGCATTATGAGGTCACCTACTATGCTGATTTGCCCGCCATGTGGCAGGATGTGCCGAACAACGAGATTTTGGAAGAACTATTTCAGATGTTCAACCTCTCCCGTCCGCAGGATTTTGAGGGGCACAGCCTGTCGGTCAGCGATGTGATCGCACTCAAACGCAATGGCGAGGTGTCTGTGCATTATGTGGACAGCATCGGCTTCAAAGATTTACAGGGGTTTCTGGACAAGCAGCCGGAACGCCATTCGGTACTGATGAATCTCAAGGAAAAGTGCGATGCCCCGGAGTGCAATCCAACCGTCTGCCGGAAAGCGAGGGCTGATCATGAACTTTAACCATGAGGAACTGATGCTGATGATGCTCTACAACACCGGCACCCGGCTGGGGCTTATCCACGAACTGCGGCTCATGCAGTGCTACCTGATGCCTGACGAAACTGCCCTGCGGGAGTTGTCGGAGAGTGTTATCGAAAAGCTGAAACTCATGACTGATGCTGAGTTTGTCGAGTTGGAATTTCCACTGGACTGATCTTTGCCGCCTGCGGGCGGCGTACATAAGCTCTATTACAATGCTATTTGGTATGGTATATTGAACTCGACAACTCGGAACATACAAACTCTTGACAGTAAAACTCCTATATAGTATTATTTAAAAAACTACTATATAGGAGTTTTTGTATGGAAACGAATGGAGGATTTCTTGTCACCAAAATAAAACAGCTTGGAGACCGGATTTTCGAGAAGATTCTTAGTGAAAAGAATATTGATGCGTTTAATGGAGCCCAAGGGCGTATTCTTTATGTGCTGTGGCAGAAGGATGGTATTTCAATCAGGTCACTCTCGACTAAATGCGGATTAGCGATAACATCTCTTACTACGATGCTGGAAAGAATGGAAAATCAAGGGCTGATAAGCCGTGTTCAGTCTGAAACGGACAAAAGGAAAACGCTCCTGTTTCTGACTGAGAAAGCACATGCCTTAAAGGGCGAGTACGATTCTGTATCTGATGAGATGGGCAGTATTTACTACAAAGGTTTTTCAGAGGAAGAAATTACCCGGTTTGAGGAATGCCTCG
>ENA-OQKN01000989-OQKN01000989.1-human-gut-metagenome-genome-assembly--contig:-NODE-989-length-18987-cov-10.306204_pt1 | contig 18987 bp, 14 predicted proteins | sample MGYA00242776_ERZ504794 | MGnify/ENA primary metagenome ERZ504794 (study PRJEB26092, sample SAMD00036434) | human gut metagenome | host: Homo sapiens | study: EMG produced TPA metagenomics assembly of... | reverse complement strand
AAGTGCGTTTTTTACAAATTCGCAGCGCCCTGTGGTTGATTGTTTGACCGTAGCTGCGGGCATTTTGGCTCGCAGCGAGGAAGTTATCAAAGGAACAGGCGCGGATCAGCGATTTGTAAAAAACGCTCTTAAAATCTGCGTGTTGCCACCGATATATTATAAATATTTGTTCTTATCTTATTTCTATCTCATACATGAAACACTATTACAAATCACAATTTCATGCTTAACTGTATCCGTTTTTTATCTATATCCACACTGACAACTACAACGTCCACAACATCTCCAACACTAACTACTTCTAATGGATGTTTGATAAATCGATCTGCCATCTGTGAAATGTGTACTAGTCCATCCTGATGTACTCCAATATCTACAAATGCTCCAAAATCGATGACATTACGAACTGTTCCTTTTAATTTCATTCCTGGTTTCAGATCTTTCATTTCTAATACATCTGTTCTTAAGATTGGTTTTGGAAGATCTTCTCGTGGATCTCGTCCTGGCTTTTCCAGTTCTTTTACGATATCTTTCAACGTGATCTCTCCGATTCCAAGTTCTTCGGATAATTTCTTGTAATCTGTGATCTTACTGCTGATTCCTTTGAATCCTTCTTTGGATAGTTCTTTTGTTGAATATCCTAGGTTCTTTAGTAACATTCCTGTTTTTTTGTATGTCTCTGGATGTACTCCTGTTGCATCGAGTGGCTCATCACCTCCAGATACCCTTAGGAATCCTGCGCATTGTTCAAAGGCTTTGGGTCCTAGTTTAGCTACTTTTAATAGCTGTTTTCTGTTCCTGAACGTTCCATTTTCTTCACGGTAGGCTACGATATTTTTTGCTACAGTCTTGGACACACCGGATACATATTCTAAAAGAGATGCTGAAGCTGTATTTAGGTCAACTCCGACTTTATTTACTGTTGCTTCAACGACTCCACCTAAAGCTTCGGTAAGCTGTTTTTGGTTCATATCGTGCTGATACTGTCCGACTCCAATGGCTTTTGGTTCGATCTTTACTAATTCTGCCAGTGGATCTTGTACTCGTCTTGCGATGGATGTCGCACTTCTTTGTCCTACATCGAAATTTGGAAATTCCTCGGTCGCAAGTTTACTTGCTGAGTATACAGACGCCCCTGCTTCATTTGTAATCACATACTGTACTGGTTCTTTGATCTCTTTTAACATATCAACAACGATCTGTTCAGATTCTCTGGATGCTGTTCCATTTCCAATTGAGATCAGTGTGATCCCATATTTCTTGATGAGTGCCTTGACAACTTTTTTGGCCTCTTCCACTTTATTCTGTGGTGCTGTCGGATAAATGACGACTGTATCTAATACTTTTCCTGTTGCATCGACCACTGCTAATTTGCATCCAGTACGAAATGCAGGGTCCCATCCAAGGACGACCTGTCCTGCGATCGGTGGCTGCATAAGAAGTTGTGCTAAGTTCTTTCCAAAGACTTTGATCGCTTCTGTACTTGCATTTTCAGTCAGTTCATTTCTGATATCACGTTCGATCGATGGTGCGATCAGACGTTTATAGCTGTCTTCAATCGCTGCAAATAAGGCTTTTGTTGTATTGGGATTCTTCCTTGTTATGATCTTCCTTGCAAGATATGATGCGATCTTTTGCATGTCTGGCTCAATCTTTACCTGAAGAATTCCCTCTTTTTCTCCGCGATTGATCGCAAGAATACGGTATCCTGCAATCTTTTCAATCGGTTCTTCAAAATCATAATACATCTCAAATACAGAAGATTCTTCTGGTTTCTTCGCTGAGGATGTGATTTTTCCGTAATCCCATGTTGCCTTACGGATCCATGTACGGTATTCCGCATCATCTGCAATGTGCTCTGCGATAATATCATTTGCACCTTTTAATGCATCTTCTACTGTCTTTACATCTTTTTCTTCATTGATAAACGCTTCGGCTTCTTTCTCTAATGGCTCTTTTGTCATTTGTAAAAGAATCAGATTAGCTAACGGCTCTAACCCCTTTTCCTTTGCGATCATAGCTCTGGTACGTTTTTTCTGCTTATATGGACGGTACAAATCTTCCACTGCTACCAGTGTCTTCGCTTCTTCAATCTGCTTTGCCAGTTCCTTTGTAAGTTTACCTTGTTCTTCGATATTTTTCTTGATCGCTTCTTTGCGCTCTTCTAAATTTCTTAAATATAATAATCTCTCATGGAAATTACGAAGTGTCTCGTCATCTAATGATCCTGTCATTTCTTTTCGGTATCTGGCAATGAATGGAATCGTGTTACCTTCATCGATCAGTTTGATCGTTGTCTCTACCTGTCCTCGTCTGATTCCTAGTTCTTCTTGTAAAATCTTAATAATATCCATATCTTCACCTTATAAATCTACTTCGATCGTCTGTCCTTTTGGTACGAACTGGCGATATTTAACTCCTGCCATATCAAACATCTTCTTTGATGCCTTTGTCGTATCACTGCCTGCATATTTATCCTGCATATAGATAACTTCTTTCATACCGCTTTGAATGATAGCTTTTGCACATTCATTGCACGGAAATAATGTTACATAAACACGCGCTCCGTCAAGTGAGCCTCCACCATAGTTCAAAATGGCATTTAATTCTGCATGACATACATAAAAATATTTGGTATGAAGAGGATCTCCTTCTCTCTCCCAAGGCATATCATCATCGTTGCATCCTATTGGCATTCCGTTATAACCAACTGACAAAATCTTATTATGATCATTTACAAGGCAAGCCCCTACCTGTGTATGATCATCTTTACTTCTCTGGGCAGATAGAATGGCAATCCCCATAAAATACTGATCCCAGGAGATATAATCTTTACGTTTCATTGTACATATTCCTTTCTGAATCTTTGTAGATATATTTTGTCATGTTTCTACGATATCGTCAACTTTTGATTTGTAGGTAGTGTTGCATGTATGAGTCAGAAAGAAGATAAGAAGAAATATTTATAAGAAAAAAGGGATGACACTCCGCATTTTTGAAAGCTTTTTTTACAAATCGCTGATTCGCGCCTGTTCCTTCGATAACTCACTTGCTGCGAGCCAAAATGCCCGCAGCTACGTTCAAACAATCGACCACAGGGCGCTGCGAATTTGTAAAAAACGCATTCAAAAAGTGCTTATGTTGTCACCCTTTTTCTTATAAATATTTCTTCTTATCTTCTTTCTGACTCATACAACGGAACACTATTCAAATCACTACACAGTGTGTATGTTATACGATACTGGTTAATAATTTTTGTGTTTATTAACAGAAGGTAAAAGAGCTTCTACAACACCGATTTAGCGAGCTGTTTTAGAATATAATAAACATCTGTCTGCCACTACATAAATTGAAAACCAATAACATTTAACATACACACCCTTCCGTTTGAAAATTCTTAATTTTATACGAGAATGTCTTCAGGTATTCATAAAAACATAAAAAAAGATAGAGGTACGAAATGATAGGATTCCATAGGATTTTTTGCAAAATCGCAGCCAACACGGGCACTGTTTGAACGCAGTGAGTTGTGCAGGAGTGTTGGCGGATCAGCGTTTTGCAAAAAATCCGTCAATGGAATTCGTTTTTCGTAGCTCTATCTTTTTTTATGTTTTTATGAATACTCAATACATTTCCGTTATGCAAATTAAAATTTACATCTCAAATTCTTCATGTGCTGCATTCATTGCTTTCACCATATCTTCCTGGTTTACAAGCACAGTAACACGGATCTCAGATGTAGAGATCATTCGAATGTTTACATCTGCTTTATATAAAGCGTTAAACATACGAGCTGCCATTCCATAGTGGTTTAATAATCCTTTTCCGATAATTGATACTTTGGCAACTTCTTTGCTTGCTTTGATCTCTTCATAATAGCTGTCTGGAAGGTAATCTTCTAATGCTTTAACTGCGATATCTAATTCTTCTTCTTTGACTGTGAAGGAGATATCTTTCTTGTCATTATGTCCAACTGACTGCAAGATCATATCTACGTTTACATTTTTCTTTGCTAATACATTGAAGATCTTGAATGCCATACCTGGTGTATCTTCGATTCCCATAACTGCGATTCTTGCTGCATCATCATCTCCTGCTACACCGCTGATCTCGTTGTCTCTTGATTTTACGCTTTCTTTTACGACAGTTCCTTCTTCTGTTGTAAGACTTGATCTAACAACTAAGGCAACTCCATGTTTCTTAGCAAGTTCTACAGAACGATTATGAAGTACTCCTGCTCCGAGTGTTGCCATTTCTAACATCTCATCATATGTGATCTCATTTAATTTTTTAGCCTCTGATACTTTTCTTGGGTCTGCTGTATAGACTCCGTCTACGTCTGTATAAATCTCACATGCATCTGCGTGTAACGCTGCTGCCAGTGCTACAGCTGTTGTATCAGATCCACCACGTCCAAGTGTTGTGTAGTTATCGAACTGGTCAACTCCCTGGAATCCTGTAACGATTACGATCTTTCTCTGTTCTAATTCATTCATGATACGGTCTGTATCGATTCTTTTGATTCTTGCATTACTGTATACAGAAGTTGTATGCATTGCTACCTGGAATGCATTTAGGGAAACAGCAGGAACTCCAAGAGAATCCATTGCCATTGCCATTAATGATACAGAAGTCTGTTCTCCTGTTGTTAATAACATATCCATCTCTCTTCTGGATGGATTAGGATTGATCTCTTTTGCTTTTGCGATCAGTTCATCTGTCATCTTACCCATTGCTGATAAGACAACAACAACATCATTTCCTTTTTTGTAATCTTCAATACATCTTTTTGCAACGTTCATGATACGATCTTTATTTCCTACAGAAGTACCACCAAATTTCTTAACTACTAGCATCTTGTGCCTCCTAAAATTATTTCTCTTATTTTTGTAATAACCGATTCATTAAATCATAAGCGTGGGAAATGACAATTCCTGTCTCTCTCGCTGCTTCTTCGCTGTACTCTTCCTGACCTTCATAATCTTTCGTGCTGTCGTAGATCATAAATGGTATCGGTTCTTTGGAATGGGTACGGATTGCAATTGGTGTCGGATGATCCGGTCCGATCAGAATTCTAAAATCCTCTCCAGCTTTCTCAAGTTCTTCTTTAACAACCTTCACAACTTCTTTATCAAGATGTTCGATTGCTTTGATCTTATTCTCAAGACTTCCCTGATGACCCATCTCATCAGGTGCCTCTACATGAATATAAGCGAAATCATCATTTTTTTCAAGTAGTGCTTCAACTGCTGCCATCGCTTTCCCATGATAATTCGTGTCAAGACCGCCATTGGCACCCTCTACATCAAGATTTCTCATGTTTGCTCCAACTGCGATTCCTTTTAACAGATCGACGGCAGATACCATAGCTCCATTCATTCCAGTCTTCTCTTTAAAATCGTCCAGTGCCGGTTTCGTCCCTGCTCCCCAGAACCAGATGCTGTTTGCTTTATTCAAGCCTTTCTCAGCTCTTGCTTCATTGATCGGATGATGATTTAAGATATCAAAACTCTTTTCCATCATCTCTTTTAGCTTCTCCTGCTTTGGAAGATACTGCCCGATCTTCTGTCCTAAAACATCATGAGGTGGTACAAGTTCGACTACTTCTCCATGATCCCAGATCGTTAAATGGCGGTAGCTGACTCCCGGATAAAATTTATATTCATCATCTTCTAATTCTTTTCTCACAGCTTCGATCAGGATCGCTGCTTCCTCAGAAGTGATCTCTCCTGCACTGTGGTCGATGATCGTCTTATCTTCATAATCTTCGTCTTCAGATACGGTTACAACGTTACATCTAAGTGCAATATCTGTATCTTTCATATCAACACCAATGCTTAATGCCTCAAGGGGTGATCTTCCGGAATAATAAACCTGTGGGTCATATCCTAACATAGAAAGATTGGCTACATCACTTCCTGCTGGTAAATTGGATGGTACTGTATAAGCGATTCCCTGTTCGGAAACTTTCGCCATCTCATCCATCACTGGTTTGTCTGCTAACTGAAGTGGTGTCTTTCCACCTGCTGCTTCGATTGGCTCGTCAGCCATTCCATCTCCTAAAACAATAACGTATTTCATTCTGTCCTCCAAAAATGTGTCATGTATATTTATACATCTATTCCATTGCAATTATTTTTACATAAGATACATCTTCTATCTTCTCAACATCCTGAATCATAGCCGAGACATCCGTCTCGCTGTCTTCGATGTCAACACTGACTGTTAAGAGTCCCTTTCCATTAATTGGAATACTCTGGTGGATCGTCAGGATATTTGCCTTATAAAGTGCAAAAATGTTAAGGATCGAGGCCATAACGCCAGGCTGGTCATCGACTTCGATCACGAATGTGATACTACGTCCTTTCTTACCAGCATAAAATGGGAAAATATCATCCTTATACTTGTAATAAGAACTTCGACTGATTCCCACTTTCTCTGTAGCTTCTAATACAGAAACTGCTCTCTTTGAATCTAACAGTTTCTGGACCTCTAACACCTTTAACAACACTTCTGGAACTGCTTTCTTTTTAATTACATAATAGTTGGTTTCTTTCATGTCTGGTTCCTTTTGTTTTTCTGTGGTGTACAGTTGTCTTTGCACAAAATACTACCACAGATATTTTTATGATGCAATAGAAAATTTGGTTTTAAAATAAATACATGATCTGACCGGAAGTTTTCTGTTTAATTTTCTTCCTTCTTACTGTTGTTATCCCATGCAAGATAGGCATTCATAAATCCATCCAGATCCCCATCTAATACAGCGCTTGGATTTCCGCTTTCAAAGTTTGTTCTGTGGTCTTTTACCATTGTATAAGGCTGCAGGACATAGGATCTGATCTGGTTTCCCCATCCATTATCCCCAACATCACCTCGGATATCTGATAATTTTTCCAAATGTTGCTGCTGTTTTAACAGATACAGTTTTGTCTTTAACATCTTCATTGCCTGATCTTTGTTCTTGTGCTGTGAACGCTCATTCTGGCACTGTACAACGATTCCTGTTGGTAAATGCGTAATACGGATTGCGGAATCTGTTTTGTTGATATGCTGTCCACCAGCTCCACTTGCACGATATGTGTCGATCCGGATATCTTCATCTGCAATCTCAACTTCTATATCATCTTTGATATCTGGCATTACATCACAGGATGCAAACGATGTCTGTCGTTTTCCTGCTGCATTAAATGGAGAAATTCGGACAAGACGGTGAACACCTTTTTCAGATCGTAAATATCCATAAGCGTTCATTCCCGTGATCTTCACAGTAACAGATTTGATTCCTGCTTCATCCCCATCAAGATAATCAAGAACTTCTGTTCCATAACCTTTCTTTCCTGCCCATCTTGTGAACATACGGTATAGCATTCCTGCCCAGTCGCAAGACTCTGTTCCACCTGCCCCTGCATGTAGTGTAAGAATTGCATCATCCTTATCATATTCACCTGTTAGCAGTGTTGAAATACGTAATTCCTCATATGTTTTTTCAAATTCATCCATCAAAGCAGTGGCTTCTTCGATCAGATCGGCATCTTCATCTTCTTCTGCCATATCGATCAAAGTCTCGATATCTTCATATTTTGTTTTCAGATCATCATATTCTTCCACGACACCTTTCAGGCTTTTGACTTCTTTCATAACATTCTGGGATTCCTCAACATTATCCCAGAATCCTGGTTCTTCCATATTCAGTTCTAATTGATCAATTCTCTCTTTTTTTGCTTCTAACGCAAGGGAACCACTAAGATCTTCTAGTGGTTCCTGAAAAGAGTTTAATTTATATTTTAATTGTTCTGCTTCAATCATTGATAAAAAACTCCTTATTTATTCCTTCCGCAGCAGTTCTTATACTTCTTACCACTTCCACATGGACAAGGATCATTTCTGCCGACTTTTGCTCCTTTTCTTACATAAGGCTTCTTCTCAACTTCTGCATCTTTGTTTGTTCCAGTGATCTTTGGAGCTTCTTCTCTCTCGATCTTCTGCTCAACCTGTACGTGGAACAGTGCACCTGTTGTCTCTTCCTGAATTGCCTTTGTCATATCATTGAACATCTCAAATCCAGCCATACGGTATTCAACAACTGGATCTCTCTGTCCATATGCCTGAAGACCAATTCCTTCTCTTAATTGATCCATATCATCAATATGATCCATCCACTTGCGGTCGATGACTTTCAGTAAGATAATACGTTCAATCTCACGAAGATCAAAGTCTTCGAATTCTTTTTCTTTCTGTTCATATAATGCAACTGTTTCTTCCTGTAATCTTGCTACCAGATCATCAACTTTACCAGAAGATTTCTCTGCATCTGTTAATACGATCTTATTCAGTGGTACAATTGGAAGCAACTCTGCATTCAGTGCTGCCAGATCCCACTCTTCTGGTGGAAGCTCATCACTGATCACCTGATATACATGATTTGCAACTGTTTCTTTCATCATGCCTAAAACAGATTCTTTCATGTCATCTCCGTCAAGAACACGGCGGCGTTCTTTGTACATAACTTCTCTCTGTTCATTGTTGACTCTATCATAATCTAACAGATTCTTACGAATACCAAAGTTGTTATTCTCAATCTTCTTCTGGGCTTTCTCGATCGTCTTGCTGATCGTCTTATGCTGGATTTCTTCTCCTTCTGGAATTCCCAGTGCATTGTATATACTGATCATTCTTTCAGATCCAAACAATCTCATCAGATCATCTTCCAGTGATAAATAGAACTTAGATTCACCTGGATCTCCCTGACGTCCAGCACGACCACGTAACTGGTTATCGATACGTCTGGATTCATGACGTTCTGTACCGATGATCTTTAATCCGCCAAGTTCTGCAACACCATCTTCCAACACAATGTCAGTACCACGACCAGCCATGTTCGTAGCGATCGTTACGGCACCGATCTCACCTGCGTGAGAGATGATCTCTGCTTCTTTCTCGTGGAATTTCGCATTCAGTACGTTGTGTTTGATTCCACGTTTCTTAAGCATTGCACTTAATTCTTCAGACATCTCGATGGTGATCGTACCAACTAAAACAGGCTGTCCTTTTGCATGAGATTCAATGATATCTTCGACAACAGCATTCATCTTCTCACGTTTTGTCTTGTAGATCGCATCATCATGATCGATTCTCTGAACTGGTTTGTTTGTTGGGATCACAACAACGTCCATTCCATAAATCTCTCTAAATTCCTGTTCTTCTGTAAGTGCAGTACCTGTCATACCTGCTTTCTTGTCATATTTATTGAAGAAGTTCTGGAACGTGATCGTTGCAAGAGTTTTGGATTCTCTCTTGACCTTTACATTTTCCTTCGCTTCGATTGCCTGATGCAGACCATCAGAATAACGTCTTCCTGGCATGATACGTCCTGTAAATTCATCGACGATCAATACTTCATCATCTTTTACTACATAGTCTTTGTCTTTAAACATTAAGTTATGTGCACGAAGTGCTAAGATGATATTATGCTGGATCGCAAGGTTCTCTGGATCTGCAAGATTCTCGATATGGAAGAATTTCTCGACTTTCTTCACGCCATCTGCAGTCAGCATGATCTGTTTATCTTTTTCATTGACAAGGAAATCTCCATCTTCTTCGATATCCTCGTTCATTAAGATATCCATCTTGGATAATTCACCATCAGAACTTCCTCGTTCCATCTGGCGGGCTAAGATATCACATGCACGGTACAATTCTGTAGACTTACCACTTTCACCGGAAATAATCAGTGGTGTTCTTGCCTCATCAATCAGTACGGAATCGACCTCATCGACGATCGCATAGTGAAGATCTCTCTGTACAAGATCTTCTTTCTCAATGACCATGTTATCTCTTAAGTAGTCAAATCCTAATTCATTGTTTGTAATATAAGTAATATCACAGTTATATGCTTCACGACGTTCATCATTCTCCATATCATTTGTAACAACGCCAACAGTTAATCCAAGAAAATTATGAACTTTTCCCATCCACTCGGCATCTCGAGTTGCCAGATAATCATTGACTGTTACGATATGAACGCCCTTTTCTTCCAGCGCATTTAAATATGCAGGTAACGTGGATACTAAAGTTTTACCTTCACCAGTTCTCATCTCTGCGATACGTCCCTGATGCAGGATGATACCACCGATCAGCTGTACACGGTAATGTTTTAAACCGATCGCACGGCTGCTGGCTTCTCTTACTGTTGCATATGCTTCTGGTAACAGATCATCTAATGTCTCTCCATTTGCAAGTCTTTCTTTAAATTCAACAGTCTTATGTCTTAGTTCCTCATCTGACAATTTCTGCATGGACTCATCGAGTGCTTCGATCTTGTCAACCGTCTTGCTGATTCGTTTTAGTTCCTTATCACTGTGAGAACCAAATACTTTATCAAATAAACCCATAAATAATCTCCTAAGTTTCTTTTTATGATTGTTCCATCTTGTGATCGTTCTGTCTCTGACATCTGATATCAAGATAGTCTTATATCTATTATATAGTCTTTGCTATTGTAACACTTAACATTATAAGGTGCAAGTTAACTAATTGTAAAAATTCTCAATAAATTTTGAATTTTTTATAAAAAAAAGTATGAAAAAAGGAGATCCTTGTCATAAGGATCTCCTCCATCTTCCGATCTTCTAAAATTCAGGTTCGATCAGTCCGTATGTATTTCCTTTTCTCTTGTATACAACATTGACTTCAAATGTATCAGCATTGCGGAATACAAAGAAATCATGTCCTAATAATTCCATCTGTACACAAGCTTCTTCTACATCCATTGGTTTGATAGCAAACTTCTTGCTTCGGATGATTCTGATCTCATCATCTTCCACATCGTCTTCCTGCTCCATAAATTCCTGTTTGAAGCTTGTTCCATCATATTTCTGATTCATAAGTCTTGTTTTATATCTGCGGATCTGGCGTTCGATCACATCTACTACCAGGTCAATAGATACATACATGTCTTCACTGCCTTCTTCAGCACGGATAATGTGCCCTTTCATAGGAATGGTAACTTCTATCTTCTGTCTTCCCTTCTGAACACTTAAAGTTACATTCACGATCGTATCGTCTACTAAATATTTGTCGAGACGTCCGAGTTTCTCTTCAATTGCTGCTTTGATACCTTCTGTAACTTCAATGTTCTTTCCACTAATAATGAATTTCATGGCTCCCATCTCCTTTACCTTTTTTGTATGAATTCATTATAACATATAATTCTGATTAAGAAAACAAAATCTTTTTATAAATAGTAAACAAAACATATGTTTCTTTTTGAAGTTATCCACAGTTATTATTTGTCGAATTGTGGATGTGGATAATGTGGATAACTCTGTGGGTAACTCATTTTTGGCTAAAATATGCCATTTCTGTATGTTGATAACTTTGTGGGTATTTTGTTAGCAATATGTGTGTAATTTTTCCATAAAAAAATCAACCTGCTTTTTGTTATACAACTAGCACAAATCGACAAAAAGCGGTTGATTTTTAATTTATGAGTCACTATATAAAAATAGCTTAAATTGTCTGAAAATTAAGCATTTTGAAGATATCGCTCGACTGAATACACACAGTTGGCACCATCTGACACCGCCGTCACCACCTGACGAAGATTTTTGCTTCTTCCATCCCCTGCAACAAAGATTCCCGGAATATTTGTAACACCGTCTTCTCCTGCGATAATATATCCTTTTTCGTCTGTTGATAACTTTCCAGATAAAAGCTCGGAAGCTGGTTTTGTCCCCACAGCGATAAAAATTCCATCAACATCTAGTAACTTATCCACATGGTTATCTACATCTTGTATATGAAGTCCCTCCACAACCTCATCTCCATCGATTTTTGTCACGATCGTGTTCCATAAGATTTCAATCTTGTCGTTCTTCTTTACTTCATCCTGAAGAATCTTTGCACCACGAAATTCATCTCTTCGATGGATCAGATAAACTTTTTTACACATACGGCTTAAGAATATTGCATCTTCCAATGCAACATTTCCACCACCAACAACTGCTGTTACCTTATTTCTAAAAAATGCTCCATCACATGTTGCACAATAAGATACTCCCATTCCCTTTAATTTTTCTTCTCCTTCTATTCCCAAAGTCTGATGAACTGCTCCTGTTGCAAGAATGATCGTCCTTGTTTTTAATGTATCTCCATTCTTAAGCATGATCTCTTTGATTTCTTCGTCTGCATAGATTTCTTTAACTTCTGCTGTAATACTTTTAGCACCAAGTTCTTTCGCATGCTCTGAAAATTTTAATCCAAGATCCATTCCATTTGTCTTTGGAATTCCAGGATAATTATCAACTTCATAAGTCTGTACAACCTGTCCTCCTGGCATATATTCTTTCTCGATCATAACAAAATCAAGCATTGCTCTCTGTGCATAGATTGCTGCAGACATTCCGGCTGGTCCGGAACCTATAATTACTAAATCGTATATTTTCATGATATTATCTCCTTTTACTCAAAGTTTCTGCCTTATTCTTTCTTCGTTAGTTTTAATAAAACTCCACTGTATCTTGGAAGTGTGATCGTAAGCTCACTGTCTTTTCCTTTTTTCTTTAGATGAATATTTTCTTTACGTTTCTTCATCGTTCCACCATACTGTTCCCATTCAGTATGTAACAATGTTCTTCTCGTATGGTGTCCTTTGATCGTTAATTTATAATCTTTCTGCTCTTTGTCAGAGAAATTAAAGATTCCAACGATCATGTGATCTGCCGTTTTTCTTCCGATCGCATAAATACATCGTTCTTCCTGATGGCAGTCCAGCCATTCAAAGTTTTCTCTATGATAATCATAATGGAAAGCTTTTTCTTTCTTGTAAATGTCATTTAATTTGACCATATATTTATGAAAGGCATCATGAATCGGATATTTTAAGATCATCCAATCTTGTTCCTGTGCTTCGCTCCATTCCCTGATCTGTCCAAATTCATTCCCCATAAAGTTTAATTTCTTTCCTGGATGGATCATCATATACATATACATAGCCCTTGCCTGTGGAAATTTATCTTCATAATCCCCATACATCTTCTGTAAAATCGTTGCCTTGCCATGTACAACTTCATCATGACAATATTCTAGCATATAACGTTCATTCCAGAAATACACCATAGAGAATGTTAGTTTGTGATAATCACGACTTCGATATTCTGGTCCAGTCTGAAAATATTCCAGAGTATCGTGCATCCATCCTAAATCCCATTTGTAATCAAATCCTAACCCGCCTTTCCATACAGGTTCTGTCACACCTGGATAAGCAGTGGAATCTTCTGCGATCAGCATGGCGGTTGGATGACGTTGTTTCAAACCTAAATTGAATGCTTTTAAGAAGTCGATCGCTGTATCGTTGACTCCTCTGCTTTCATCTCCCTGCCAGTAGATCAGGCGGCTCACTGCATCCATACGGATTCCATCAAAATGATACTCTTCCAGCCAATAGTTGGCCGCTGATTGCAAGAAGCACTGAACTTCTCTTCTGGAATGAATAAAGTTGCAACTTCCCCATTCACTCTCTCCAGTATCTTTATTATCGTATTCATATAATGGAGTTCCATCATATAATTTCAGTCCATATCCATCTACTGCAAAATGAACTGGCACAAAATCCATAATGACTCCAATCCCTGCCTGATGCATCATATCAACAAATTTCATTAATTTATCTGGAGTTCCATAACGTTTCGTTGGTGCAAAAAATCCAGTGTTTTGGTATCCCCATGATCCATCAAATGGATGTTCTGACAGTGGCATTAATTCTACATGGGTATAATTATTTTGTTTTAGATATGGAACGAGCATCTTGGCAATCTCATCATACTGATACCAGCCATTCTCATCTTTCTTATTCATTCTCCATGAACCCATATGCATCTCATAGATATTGATGGCATCTTCCATTCCGACACTTCTCATCTGCATCCATGATCTGTCATTGAATCTGTATGTTGTGATATCTCTGATGATCGAACATGCCCCCGGTCTTAGTTCCATCTCAAATCCATAGGGATCACAATGTTCCTGCCGGTTTCCATCTGGTCCGTAGATGCAGTATTTGTACATCTGACCCTCTTTAGCTTTGTCAGAGTAGAATAAAAAGAAACCACTTTGTGCGTCTTGTTCCATAAATTCTTCATTCCAGTTATTAAACTCCCCAATGATCGATATCCTGGAGGCTCTTGGTGCATAGGTTACAAAACGAATCTTATCACCGTCTTTATGTGCACCCATATAACGATATGCATCAAATAATTTTCCATCATAAAAATATTGCCGGTTCATGTTTGTGCCTCCTTTTATCATACAACTGTTGTTTTTCATTCATATGTATATTATAATAAATGTATGTGTATACAACAACCACCAAAATAGTGTTTTTGGTGGTTATCGAACATTTTTCATTGTTTTGTAGATTATCTTTTTTATATGATTTTAAAGGAGTTTTTGATATGGTAGAGAAGAAAACTGATCGTCGTATTTTGAAAACAAAACGTGCGCTCCGAGAGAGCCTGCTTTATTTATTAAAAGAACAGCCAATACAAAAAATATCCGTTTCCCGCCTATGTGAGAAATCGGATATTAACCGCAGTACATTTTATACGTATTATTCCAGTCCGATGGATCTTCTGGAGTCGATTGAAGATGAAATTTTAAATACACTAGAAGAAGATATGATCCAGTTTGAGAAGGAAAATTCAATTTCACAGTTGATGAATTCTATTATCTTTTATATCAGTGAGCATAAGCAGTTGGTAAGATTGTTGTTCTCAGACCATGGTGATCCAGGATTTCAAAATAAACTTCTGCTTGCCACCCAACACTGGACCATGCCAATGTGGCAGAGCCGCCGGCCTGATTACGATGCGGAGGCTTTGTCTTCTTTGCATATTTATATTGTGAGCGGATGCATGGCTGTGATCCGACAGTGGATCACGGATGGATTTCAGGAGTCCGAAGAGGAAGTTTCTTCTTTGTTGGAGAAATTGTCTGCTTCTACTTCGGCTGGATTTTTGCAAAGGAAATAAATAAAATGGATTTTCATAATACATGCTGCTATTATAATCATCGATTTTTTCACTTAAAAATGAATTATAAACTTGGATCAATGCATCAATTACTGATCAATTACAAATTCATCTAATACTTCCTGCAGTCTTTCAAAGAACATACTAGCATGATATCCATCTGCGGATGCATGAGATATCGTCAAAGCAGCAGACAGCCTTCTTCTGCCCTCTTCTTCCACATATTTTCCAAATGTAATGATCGGAAATAGATTTGGTCTTCCGGTTGGCACCCATGTGCTGTAGCCTGTGAAATCCATCCATGGCACACAGGAGATACAAAAGAAGTTTGGCGGCTGCCCTTCTTTTCCTTTGGGTCCTTTGACATCTTTGTATGTTTCCATATCATTTATAATGTTTTGATAGCATGTCTGAAAATCATCATCATAATAAGACCAAATGTCTGAAAATGTATGATCATCTTTGTGAAAGATCGTAAAGTTTGGATGCATCACATCAAAGTAACCAGGTCTTCCTTCCTGATCGACTCCCATTTTAAATTCTCTTTTCTCATTGACAACTTTTCCTGTGCAGTAAATAAATGCCGGATAAAACTTTAATCCACATTTTTTGACCTGCTGATACAGATTTTCCACATCTAGACGTACTGTAACAGTATAACCGCATGGTATCATCTGCATATAATATTCAAAATGTTTCTGTCGTTCCCATTTTTCTGGGTCTAGTAAATAAAACATGTCAGACACCTCCTTTTTTAGCTTTCGATATCAGATCATTTCATATCCACCTAAAACTACCGGCATTTTCAATACTTCCAATACTCTCTCAAGCAATACTCCTTCTCTGTTTGGATAATCAAATCCATAACTTGCCTTGATTGCCTGTGTGATAAACTGCACACCCTTATCCAGTGCGATTGGCAGACTGTCTCCGTCTAACAGGCTTCCTATCATAACAGAAGTATAAGCATCTCCTGTTCCCGGATAAAATGTTGGGATATAACGGCATTTTATCTTCCAATATGTATTACAAGTTCTATCGTAAGCGATCACATTAGAATCTTTATCTTTCTCTTTATCTGGAACACTTGTCACAACAATGATATCTGGTCCCATATCAGACAAACGTTTTACCCATTCTTTGATCTCTTCATCTGTTGTTGTCTGTTTGTATTCTTCCCCTAATAAAAGACTTACTTCTGTAAAATTGGGTGTAATAATGTCAGCTTTTGTTACCAGACGTTTCATTCCTTCAACTAATCCTTGATCCATCGTTGAATACAAGTTTCCATTATCTCCAAGGACTGGATCGATCACAACCATATTATCCTCTGTTCCAAAATCATCAATAAATCCGGAAACGATCTCAATCTGACGTTCAGATCCTAAAAATCCAGAATAAATACAGTCAAAATCGATATTTAGCTCTTTCCAATGATCGATATAGTCCTGCATATAATCTGTAAAATCTACAAAACTAAAGGTATCAAATCCCCCAGTATGATTGGAAAGGATCGCTGTCGGCAATGGACAGACCTGCACTCCCATGGATGAAAGGATGGGAATGATCGCTGTCAACGAAGCTCTTCCAAAACCAGACAGATCATGAATTGCTGCCACTCTTTTTACACTATGCTTCATTTTGTTTCTCCTTTTTATAATCCGATCATTGTACTATTTTAAACGGAACGTCAGGATTCCTTTGTAATCGATCACATGGATCGCTTCATCTTTTTTCATCTGTTCCATCATCGCTTCTGGATCTTTCACATCTCTGCTTTCTAAGAATCCTCGTACTTCAAACTGATTCATAGGATGTCTTCCGATAATGGATTTAACCGCTTCATAGTCATCTTCAATCTCACTGAAAAATGCACCAGAACTCATCATCTCAATTGAAATACCACCAAGTGTCTCAACCGCATATCGCATGCGTTCTTCAGATACGACATTCACATCTGCTTCTGCTGGCGGACGAACTGGTGTATTTAAGTATAGTCTGTCATATTTTAATTCTTTTAATAATTCTTGAAATTTAAGAATAGACTGCTCATCATCGTTGATCCCATCAACTAGCATGATTTCCAACCAAAGTTCTCCTTCATACATGTGAGTGAACTTTTTGAGACCTTCAAATTCTTCTTCAAATTTGATCGTTCCATAAGGTCGGTCGATCTTCTTGGAAATTTCCTGGTTATAAGCATCCAGAGATGGCAATACCATATCAGCATGGCATAATTCTTCTCTGACTTGTGGATCAGAAAGCAACGCACCATTTGTGATCACTGCGACTGGCTTGTCTGTTAATGCTTTCAGAGCAACTACTAATTCACCAAGATTTGCTGCTAAAGTAGGTTCTCCTTCTCCAACGACCGTTACGATATCAAATTTATCAGAGTCTTTGAGATACTGTTTAAATTCCGCTATGATATCTTCTGTTTTATAAAATTCCTGACGTTTATTTGTCATTTTATCGGTTCTTCCTAATTGACAGTAGATGCAGGAATAGTTACATGTCTTCTTAGGCAGTGGACTGATACCTAAAGATCTTCCTAGTCTTCTGGATGGGATCGGACCAAATACATATTTAAAATCGTTCATATTGATATTTCCTTTTCCTATTATTTTTGTATAATTCTTATTATACGGCACGTATACAAAATTTGTCTATATGAATTGTTCTTTGAAAACTCCTGAAATTTAATTTCTATGGGTTTTCTTTCTATAACTCTTGCGTTACAATAGTATAAAATAAACAGGAGGATATTAAGTAATTCAATGAAAAAAGATAAAAACATTCTGGTTGTTATGCCAGTAAAAGACGAACATAAAAAAACATTAGAACAACATTCTCAAGGCAATAAATTTATATACAGTTCATACGATAATGTAACTCAGGAAATGGTTCAGGAAGCAAATGTTATCATTGGAAATGTAGATCCATTTTACTTACAGGAAGCAAAAAACTTAGAATGGCTGCAGCTTAATTCAGCAGGGGCTGATCCTTATGTGAAGAAAGGCGTGCTTCCTGAAGATGTAATATTGACGAATGCTACAGGGGCCTATGGACCAAGCGTTGCAGAACATATGCTGGCAGTCTTATTTTCCCTACAAAAGAAATTACATCTATACAGAGATAACCAAAATCAATGTGAATGGCAAGATGAAGGAGGTGTCATGTCCTTATGCGGAGGAACACTTCTGATCGTGGGACTCGGTGACATCGGATTATACTTTGCAAGATTAATGAAAAATTTTGACTACCATATCATCGGAATCAAACGAAGACCAGGGCAGGTACCGCAAGATATCGATGAACTCCATACCATGGATGATCTGGATAAATTGCTGCCCAAAGCAGATGTTGTATTATCTGTACTTCCAGATTCTAAAGCAACACGAAATATCTTCAATAAAGATCGTTTTGAAAAAATGAAGAACACCTCAATCTTGCTAAATGCAGGAAGAGGCAGTGCAGTTAATACAGAGGATCTTTGCGAAGCATTGATTCAAGGACAGATTTATGGAGCAGGACTGGATGTTACAGACCCAGAACCGCTGCAGACGCAACATAAATTATGGAACGTAGAAAATGTGATCATAACTCCACACGTAGCCGGAGATTTTCATCATCCTGCGACTTTATATCGAATCGTAGATATTATAGCTGGAAACCTGCAAAGGTATCTGGAAGGAGAACAATTGATGAATATTGTTGATACTACAACTGGATGTAAACTCTGATTGATAGTGTTGCATGTATGAGTCAGAAAGAACAAGAGAAGAAATATTTATAAGAATAAAGGGTGACACTCCGCATTTTTGAAAGCGTTTTTTTACAAATCGCTGATCCGCGCCTGTTCCTTTGATAACTTCCTGGCTGCGAGCCAAAATGCCCGCAGCTACGGTCAGACAATCAACCACAGGGCGCTGCGAATTTGTAAAAAACGCATTCAAAA
>ENA-OQKN01000985-OQKN01000985.1-human-gut-metagenome-genome-assembly--contig:-NODE-985-length-19011-cov-4.207636_pt1 | contig 19011 bp, 10 predicted proteins | sample MGYA00242776_ERZ504794 | MGnify/ENA primary metagenome ERZ504794 (study PRJEB26092, sample SAMD00036434) | human gut metagenome | host: Homo sapiens | study: EMG produced TPA metagenomics assembly of... | reverse complement strand
CTCAGGCTTCAGGGGTAATGACAGACTGGTTAAGCCGCTTCGGTACCGCAAGAATCACGCTGGGCGTGGATGAAGATTTCAGCCTGAAGAACTCCCGTGACGGCAACCCTCGAAAATGGCGATTCGATGCAACAAACAGTGAACTATGTGCCGAACGTCGCGAATGCTGAAATCACGCTGGCAGCCTCGAAGGATCCGGTGATTGCCGACAATAACGATCTCACGACACTAACAGCAACAGTCGCTGATACAGAGGGCAATGCGATAGCCAACACTGAAGTAACATTTACTCTGCCGGAAGATGTTAAGGCGAACTTCACGCTGAGCGATGGCGGTAAAGCGGTTACTGATGCCGATGGCAAAGCGAAAGTCACGCTGAAAGGTACAAAAGCAGGCGCTCATACTGTTACAGCATCGATGGCTGGCGGTAAGAGTGAGCAGTTGGTGGTGAACTTTATTGCGGATACGCTCAGTGCGCAGGTTAATCTTAACGTTACCGAGGACAACTTTATCGCCAATAACGTTGGGATGACCACACTTCAGGCAACAGTGACTGATGGAAACGGCAACCCGTTAGCCAATGAGGCGGTGACATTCACGCTACCGGCAGATGTGAGCGCAAGCTTTACTCTCGGACAAGGCGGTTCCGCCATTACTGATATCAACGGCAAGGCTGAAGTTACACTGAGCGGTACAAAATCCGGCACCTACCCCGTGACAGTTAGCGTGAACAATTATGGTGTCAGTGATACGAAACAGGTGACTTTGATTGCCGATGCTGGTACCGCAAAACTAGCCTCCTTAACCTCTGTATACTCATTCGTCGTCAGCACGACCGAGGGCGCAACCATGACTGCAAGCGTCACTGACGCTAACGGCAACCCGGTAGAAGGCATAAAAGTTAATTTCCGCGGAACCTCCGTCACGCTAAGCAGCACCAGCGTTGAAACGGATGATCGGGGTTTCGCTGAAATTCTTGTGACAAGCACCGAGGTCGGACTGAAAACAGTTTCAGCCTCTCTGGCAGATAAACCTACTGAAGTCATCTCGCGATTACTGAATGCCAAGGTAGATGTTAATTCTGCGACGATTACCAGTCAGGAGATACCTGAAGGTCAGGTCATGGTCGCACAAGACATAGCAGTTAAAGCTCACGTTAACGACCAGTTTGGCAACCCGGTGACGCATCAACCCGCGACATTCAGTGCAGCGCCATCCTCGCAAATGATCATCAGCCAGAATACGGTCTCTACTAATACGCAGGGAGTAGCCGAGGTCACCATGACGTCTGAAAGAAACGGCTCGTATACTGTAAAAGCATCCCTAGCGAATGGAGCTTCACTTGAGAAACAACTGGAGGCTATTGATGAAAAACTGACACTCACGTCCAGTCCGCTTATCGGTGTCAATGCTCCTAAAGGCGCTACTCTGACGGCAACGCTAACCTCTGCAAATGGCACTCCAGTGGAGGGTCAGGTCATCAACTTTAGCGTAACGCCAGAAGGTGCGACGTTAAGTGGCGGAAAAGTGAGAACCAACTCTTCAGGTCAGGCTCCAGTCGTTCTGACCAGCAATAAAGTCGGTACATATACGGTGACTGCATCGTTCCATAACGGCGTAACAATACAGACACAGACAACCGTGAAAGTCACTGGCAACTCAAGCACCGCCCATGTTGCTAGCTTTATCGCTGATCCATCGACTATCGCCGCCACCAACAGTGATTTAAGTACCTTAAAGGCAACGGTTGAGGATGGCAGTGGTAACCTGATCGAAGGTCTCACTGTGTACTTCGCCTTAAAAAGCGGCTCTGCCACATTAACGTCATTAACAGCAGTGACAGATCAAAACGGAATCGCGACAACAAGCGTGAGAGGAGCGATAACGGGGAGCGTCACGGTAAGCGCAGTCACGACCGCTGGTGGAATGCAAACAGTAGATATAACGCTGGTGGCAGGCCCGGCAGACGCCTCAAAGTCAGTCCGTAAGAACAATCGGTCATCATTGAAAGGAGACTTTACCGATAGTGCTGAGCTACATCTTGTTCTGCACGATATATCAGGCAATCCGATCAAAGTTTCTGAAGGGCTGGAATTTGTGCAGTCAGGTACCAACGTGCCCTATGTGCAAGTTAGTGCAATTGACTACAGTAAAAATTTCTCAGGCGAGTACAAAGCCACTGTTACAGGCGGCGGAGAGGGTATCGCAACGCTGATCCCTGTATTGAATGGTGTTCATCAAGCTGGTCTGAGTACCACAATACAATTCACTCGCGCAGAAGACAAAATAATGAGCGGTACAGTGTCAGTCAATGGTACTGACCTACCGACAACTACATTCCCTTCGCAGGGATTTACCGGGGCGTATTATCAGTTGAATAATGACAACTTTGCCCCAGGAAAAACGGCGGCTGATTATTCGTTTTCAAGCTCGGCCTCCTGGGTAGGCGTTGATGCTACTGGTAAAGTGACATTCAAAAATGACGGTGATAGCAATACTGTAATAATCACAGCGTCCCCAAGATCCGGTGGTGCTATTTACCAAACAGTTCCTCCTGAATCGCGTTCGGTGTGACTATGATCATTTTCGGTGAGTATTGCTTTGATCCAAAGGCTGGTTTTCTGTGATGATTGACCAGCCTCAGAGTATTGATGGCACCACCGTTCATAATAGATCGGCACTACTATGCATAAGTACTGCCTCATATTCTCGACAAAACACTTTTTAATGCCTTTGCGAATTCATCCAGACTTATATTGTCAATATTTTGCCCAACGACGACTGACTCCGAGACATCTGCCATTGCGGGCCATCGCGTTTTGTAATCAGCATAAATTGCAACAACGGGGGTATTATAGGCACTTGCCATATGTAATATTGAGGTGTCAGGAGTTATTGCGATATAAGCATCTTTTATGATTGCTGCTGAACGTTTAATCGAGGGTGATAAGGATAAACGGTAGACATTATTATAACAATCCACTAATACCCTGGCTTTATCTTCCCCTTTTGGTCCATGAACGATCACTATTGGTATATCTGTTTCACTTTGAATTTTTGCTATTAGATTTTCTGCAATCGATAGTGAAAATGTACGTTCCTGCGAGCTACCTTCTAAATTAAGCGCAATGTAAGATCCTAACGATCGCATTTCCTCGCGCACCTCATCTAGTACATCCTCACTTAGTGGCAATTCATATATTGGCCTGACTGCTGGAAAACCCGCCTCACGCATCATAAATGCCCATGTCATGGGTACAGGAGCCCGGAGATTCTGATCCATCCGGGACGCGCTCTTGCACAAAGGGGAGTAGCACTTCATGGTTAAACCAACAACCTGAAAATTCGTTTTTGCTTTCAACTGACTGATAAATATCATCGTTTTCAGGTTCTTTTTACGCATCGCCTCTATACAAAGATCCGGCGTACCGTATTGCTGTGTTATGTTCTTTACTAAATCTTTTATTTCTTTTAATGTTGCGTGATCCTGCATAGTCATTGTGACTATTGTTAATTTAATTTGTTCAAGTTTAAGCGCATTAAAGACTTCTAAATTAATTGTCGACGTAACAATTAAAAGATGCTTAATTTTATGCAATTCAAGCGCCCGAATAACAGGAAAGATGGCCATAGCATCGCCAATCTGATCGGGAATATGGATGACAACAAAGTCTGTTTTTTCAATATTGAAATTATAAGCTTTATAATCGTAGTAACTAAATGCAATACGTCTCAACAATGATACTAAAAACATAACTAACCTCGCCTCCCTACTGGTTATAATGCAATGCAGTCTATCAGAATCATCAGGGTGCAATTTTGTGCATATGCGGACTTTTATGTTTCATATCTCGAACCTATGGGTCCTCTGTTTAATCCTTAAACAACACCAGCAACTCCTGCGCTTTCATCTTCCAGCGAATTTTTCATGTTGCCGTTAATCAGCCATAAAATCATTTGCAGATGCGCTCTGTCGAGGTAGTCTCATAAGGTTCGTTTATAGATCGACGGCAATGTGAGTTACCTTTTCCATACTAATTATAAAAAGACAGTACAAACAGGATCATTATGGACTCCACGCTCATCTCCACTCGTCCCGATGAAGGGACGCTTTCGTTAAGTCGCGCCCGACGAGCTGCGTTAGGCAGTTTCGCTGGTGCCGTCGTCGACTGGTATGATTTTTTACTCTATGGCATTACCGCCGCACTGGTGTTTAATCGCGAGTTTTTCCCGCAAGTAAGCCCGGCGATGGGAACGCTCGCCGCATTTGCCACCTTTGGCGTCGGATTCCTTTTCCGTCCGCTCGGCGGTGTCATTTTCGGTCACTTTGGCGACCGACTGGGACGTAAGCGCATGTTAATGCTGACCGTCTGGATGATGGGCATCGCGACAGCCTTGATTGGTATTCTTCCTTCCTTCTCGACCATTGGGTGGTGGGCACCTATTTTACTGGTGACGCTGCGTGCCATTCAGGGATTTGCCGTCGGCGGCGAATGGGGAGGCGCGGCGTTGCTTTCCGTTGAAAGTGCACCGAAAAATAAAAAAGCCTTTTACAGTAGCGGTGTACAAGTTGGCTACGGTGTAGGTTTACTGCTTTCAACCGGACTGGTTTCATTGATCAGTATGATGACGACTGACGAACAGTTTTTAAGCTGGGGCTGGCGCATTCCTTTCCTGTTTAGCATCGTACTGGTACTGGGAGCATTGTGGGTGCGCAATGGCATGGAGGAGTCCGCGGAATTTGAACAACAGCAACATTATCAAGCTGCCGCGAAAAAACGCATCCCGGTTATCGAAGCGCTGTTACGACATCCCGGTGCTTTCCTGAAGATTATTGCGCTACGACTGTGCGAATTGCTGACGATGTACATCGTTACTGCCTTCGCACTTAATTATTCAACCCAGAATATGGGGTTACCGCGCGAACTTTTCCTCAATATTGGTTTGCTGGTAGGTGGATTAAGCTGCCTGACAATTCCCTGTTTTGCCTGGCTTGCCGATCGTTTTGGTCGCCGCAGGGTTTATATCACAGGCGCGTTAATCGGAACGTTGAGCGCATTTCCTTTCTTTATGGCGCTTGAAGCACAATCTATTTTCTGGATAGTTTTCTTCTCCATAATGCTGGCAAACATTGCGCATGACATGGTGGTGTGTGTGCAACAACCGATGTTTACCGAAATGTTTGGTGCCAGTTATCGCTATAGTGGCGCTGGAGTCGGTTATCAGGTTGCCAGTGTGGTTGGCGGTGGATTTACACCTTTTATTGCCGCTGCACTCATCACTTACTTTGCCGGGAACTGGCATAGCGTCGCCATTTATTTGCTGGCTGGATGCCTGATTTCCGCAATGACCGCTTTGTTGATGAAAGACAATCAACGCGCTTGATAGCCTGGCGAAGATCATCCGATCTTCGCCTTACACTTTTGTTTCACATTTCTGTGACATACTATCGGATGTGCGGTAATTGTATGGAACAGGAGACACACATGAATAATAAGGGCTCCGGTCTGACCCCAGCTCAGGCACTGGATAAACTCGACGCGCTGTATGAGCAATCTGTAGTCGCATTACGCAACGCCATTGGCAACTATATTACAAGTGGCGAATTACCTGATGAAAACGCCCGCAAACAAGGTCTTTTTGTCTATCCATCACTGACCGTAACCTGGGACGGTAGCACAACCAATCCCCCCAAAACGCGCGCATTTGGTCGCTTTACCCACGCAGGCAGCTACACCACCACGATTACTCGCCCTACTCTCTTTCGTTCGTATCTTAATGAACAACTTACGTTGCTGTATCAGGATTATGGTGCGCATATCTCTGTGCAACCCTCGCAGCATGAAATCCCCTATCCTTATGTCATCGATGGCTCTGAATTGACACTTGATCGCTCAATGAGCGCTGGGTTAACTCGCTACTTCCCGACAACAGAACTGGCGCAAATTGGCGATGAAACTGCAGACGGCATTTATCATCCAACTGAATTCTCCCCGCTATCGCATTTTGATGCGCGCCGCGTCGATTTTTCCCTCGCACGGTTGCGCCATTATACCGGTACGCCAGTTGAACATTTTCAGCCGTTCGTCTTGTTTACCAACTACACACGTTATGTGGATGAATTCGTTCGTTGGGGATGCAGCCAGATCCTCGATCCTGATAGTCCCTACATTGCCCTTTCTTGTGCTGGCGGGAACTGGATCACCGCCGAAACCGAAGCGCCAGAAGAAGCCATTTCCGACCTTGCATGGAAAAAACACCAGATGCCAGCATGGCATTTAATTACCGCCGATGGTCAGGGTATTACTCTGGTGAATATTGGCGTGGGACCGTCCAATGCTAAAACCATCTGCGATCATCTGGCAGTGCTACGCCCGGATGTCTGGTTGATGATTGGTCACTGTGGCGGATTACGTGAAAGTCAGGCCATTGGCGATTATGTACTTGCACACGCTTATTTACGCGATGACCACGTTCTTGATGCGGTTCTGCCGCCCGATATTCCTATTCCGAGCATTGCTGAAGTGCAACGTGCGCTTTATGACGCCACCAAGCTGGTGAGTGGCAGGCCCGGTGAGGAAGTCAAACAGCGGCTACGTACAGGTACTGTGGTAACCACAGATGACAGGAACTGGGAATTACGTTACTCAGCTTCTGCACTTCGTTTTAACTTAAGCCGGGCCGTAGCAATTGATATGGAAAGTGCAACCATTGCCGCGCAAGGATATCGTTTCCGCGTGCCATACGGGACACTACTGTGTGTTTCAGATAAACCGTTGCATGGCGAGATTAAACTTCCCGGCCAGGCTAACCGTTTTTATGAAGGCGCTATTTCCGAACATCTGCAAATTGGCATTCGGGCGATCGATTTGCTGCGCGCAGAAGGCGACCGACTGCATTCGCGTAAATTACGAACCTTTAATGAGCCGCCGTTCCGATAATAAGTTCTGAACCTTCTTATCAGAAATAGATGTGAAGGATTAAGTAAGACATCTGGCAAATAGCCTGCAATAAACGCGGGCTGTTTGCTTCCTTGGGCAGATGCGAGTTTCATTATCGTCTTAATGATTTCCACATATTAAAAGCAAGTATGCTTTCAAAACACAATTATAAAAAATCCCGCCAACAATATAAGTTTTTATAAAATTAAATATGAGATTATGACTTTAGAATATTTTTATTTCTAATAGACGAGATTTTTCCTGTTATGATATAATATGCCGAATTAACACATGTTAACGATTTACCAGTAATGTAAATAAATTTTCGAGGAGATCATTCCAGTGGGACGTAAATGGGCCAATATTGTTGCTAAAAAAACGGCTAAAGACGGTGCAACGTCTAAAATTTATGCAAAATTCGGTGTAGAAATCTATGCTGCTGCTAAACAAGGTGAACCCGATCCAGAATTAAACACATCTTTAAAATTCGTTATTGAACGTGCAAAGCAGGCACAAGTTCCAAAGCACGTTATTGATAAAGCAATTGATAAAGCCAAAGGCGGCGGAGATGAAACGTTCGTGCAGGGCCGTTATGAAGGCTTTGGTCCTAATGGCTCAATGATTATCGCCGAGACATTGACTTCAAATGTTAACCGTACGATTGCTAACGTTCGCACAATTTTCAATAAAAAAGGCGGCAATATCGGAGCGGCAGGTTCTGTCAGCTATATGTTTGACAATACGGGTGTGATTGTATTTAAAGGAACAGACCCTGACCATATTTTTGAAATTTTACTTGAAGCTGAAGTTGATGTTCGTGATGTGACTGAAGAAGAAGGTAACATTGTTATTTATACTGAACCTACTGACCTTCATAAAGGAATCGCGGCTCTAAAAGCAGCTGGAATCACTGAGTTCTCAACAACAGAATTAGAAATGATTGCTCAATCTGAAGTTGAGCTTTCCCCAGAAGATTTAGAAATCTTTGAAGGGCTTGTTGATGCCCTTGAAGATGACGACGATGTACAAAAAGTTTATCATAACGTCGCAAATCTCTAATTATATTTTAAAGAAATCTGTCTTTACGGCAGATTTCTTTAATCTCATATAACCCTTATAAAAAATATAATGTTCAACTCGTCATATTGATTATAAAAAATCCCCGTTCCCAGAGAAATAATATTTATTAAAATTCCAGTTCTTCTTTTTCTGATTACAGAAGGCAAAGTGGCAATTACGCATAGTTTCCCGATAAAGACGCGATAGCGACATCCCGCATAAGGCATTTTTCTCTTTATCTTTGTACGGTACTTCATGGAACAGAGTTTTTGACCTTGCGAATCGTGATGTCTGTTGGGGGGCAACTTGCTCACTGAAGCGTGAGACTCGATTAAGCGCACGAAACACAGAAATCAAAAAACCCGGTCACTTTTTTACAAGGTAACCGGGTAAAAATAATTTTTATTTTTTAACTGTTTTGAGACTCATAGAGATGTCTCAAAACTAAAATTTGGCTCCTCTGACTGGACTCGAACCAGTGACATACGGATTAACAGTCCGCCGTTCTACCGACTGAACTACAGAGGAATCGTGAGAACGAGGCGAATATTAGCGATGCCCACCCACAATGTCAAAGCCTGTTTTTTAAATTTGAAATCGTTTGCTGAAATAATCTGCATTTTGTCGTTTATTCCGACACAACTGGCTTTTTTTCACACTTTTGCGGCTCGGGTCGAGGGTATTTCCACAACCAACGTCCAGTAACCATTCGCCAGTAAAACAGCACGGCCCGCACAGCCCAGTCGGCAAACATTCCCATCCAGACACCAACCACACCCCAGCCAAGCATGATGCCCAGCACATAACCGACGACAACCCGGCAACCCCACATGCTCAACATAGAAACCCACATAGCGTAACGGGCGTCACGAGCCCCCTTAAATCCAGCGGGTAGCACCCATGAGGCGGACCAAATAGGCATAAATAAAGCATTTAGCCAAATCAGAATCACAACGACATGTTTAACCTGTGGATCCTGGGTGTAAAACGATGCCATAACCCCGGCAAAGGGAGCCGTTAGCCAGGCGATGGCTGTTAATCCAAGAGTGGAAAGCCAGAACACATGCCGCAACTGAATCTCTGCTTGCGCTATCTGCCCTACCCCCAACCTTCGGCCTGTAATGATCGTAGAAGCAGAGCCGAGCGCACTTCCGGGTAAGTTGATAAGAGCCGCAATTGAAAACGCGATAAAATTTCCGGCAATAACACTGGTCCCCATCCCGGCAACGAACATTTGGGTTAATAACCGACCACTGGTAAATAACACTGATTCGACACTCGCTGGAATACCAATCCCCATGACTTCCCAGATAATGCTAAAATTCAGCTGTTTAAAATAGCTCTTTAACGAAATCCTTAGCGCAGGATTAAAACCAATCGCCAGCACCCACAAAATTGCAACTGCGCCAATATAACGAGAAATGGTTAAACCCAACCCAGCCCCGACAAATCCCAGTCCCGGCCAGGAGAAAAGGCCGTAAATCAATATGCCGCTAATAATAATATTAAGAATATTCAGGCTACCGTTAATCAGTAGCGGTATTTTCGTATTCCCTGCACCACGAAGTGCCCCGCTACCAATCAAAGTGATGGCAGCTGCTGGATAACTGAGTACCGTCAGCTCCAGATAAGTCAACGCCAGTGCTTTAACTTCTGTCGTGGCATCACCCGCGACGAAATCAATAATTTGTTCGCCAAAATGATGAATAAGCGTTGCCAACAGTACGGCAAACAACGTCATGATCACCAATGACTGCCGCGTCGCCACCCTCGCTCGTCGTCGATCCCGCTTACCGAGACTAAATGCCACAACGACAGTAGTACCAAGATCGATAGCAGCAAAAAAAGCCATAATGACCATATTGAAACTGTCCGCCAATCCCACGCCGGCCATCGCATCTTTTCCCAGCCAGCTGACCAGAAAAGTGCTCAGGACACCCATCAGCAGGACACAGGCATTCTCCATGAAGATAGGAACAGCAAGCGGGGTTATCTCGCGCCAGAACAACACTTTGTAGCTCTTGCGTTTAGCGTGCCAGCGAGTGCCGTGAACAACCTGGCGTAAAGCAGAGGAGATATTCAAAGCCGACCTTAATTGCAGAAAGTGAAACCACATTTCAAATAATGAGGGAGAATCAGCAAAGCTGCAAAGATTTTCGCCAACAAATTGTCTGCAAATGCAACAAACTGTTGATAGAAACGGCAAACAGTTGGGGAATTTAAAAATCGGGTTTGACAAAAGATTTTTCGCCGTTAAGATGTGCCTCAACAGCGATTCCTCTGTAGTTCAGTCGGTAGAACGGCGGACTGTTAATCCGTATGTCACTGGTTCGAGTCCAGTCAGAGGAGCCAAATTTCTGAAAAGCCCGCTTTTATAGCGGGCTTTTTGCTATATCTGATAATCAATTTCCTCTTCACTGTTTTCCATCACCTGCCGCTTGATATCCTCAACTGAAAGTCCTGCATTACAAAGTTCCAGAAAGCGCCAGACATAGTTACGCTGAAGTTGTCCTCGCTTCAGTCCCAACCAGACAGTATTAGCATCGAAAAGATGCCGCGTATCCAGGCGGATTAAATTCTTTTCCTCTTGTTCACCGCTGGATTGTTCGGCAACTAATCCGATCCCAAGCCCAAGAGCAACATAGGTTTTAATGACATCAGAATCCTGCGCACTTAATACAATATCTGCCAGCAAACCTTTGCGGGCAAATGCGTCATCAATACGTGAGCGCCCCGTAATCCCCTGTCGGTAAGTGATTAACGGCCACTTCGCTATTGATTCCAGCGTCAATGGTGTAATTTGCGTCAAGGGATGATCGAGTGGAACAAGCAAACTATGGTGCCAACGAAACCACGGGAAGGCGACGAGCTGCGGGTCATTACTCAAACGCTCGCTGGCGATACCAATATCAGCTTCGCCATTTTGCAACAACGTCGCAATTTCCTGTGGCGTCCCCTGGATTAGCTCGAGCCGAACCTCCGGGAAAAGTTCGCGAAAAGCTTTAATGACCCCTGGCAAGCTATAACGCGCCTGAGTATGCGTCGTTGCAATAGTGAGAACGCCAGACGTATCGTTGGTAAACAGGTCTGCAAGCCGACGAACATTACTGGCTTCATTCAGAATACGTTCTGCAATGACCAGTAATGCTTTGCCCGGTTCAGTCATGCCCAGCAGTCGCTTACCTCGTCGAACAAATATTTCGATGTCAAGTTCATCCTCCAGTTCCCGAATATGACGGCTGACGCCTGACTGTGAGGTAAAAAGCATATTCGCAACCTCTGTCAGGTTGTAATCCTGACGTGCAGCTTCGCGGATTATCTTTAGTTGTTGGAAATTCACGGTAAACTCCGGGCAGTTCAGATTTCCCGTTATTGTTAAAGTCTAATGCCCGGCATAACAAATAATAAAAACCCGCATCTTATTCCATCCCGATATAACGCTTAGCTCACCAATTGCCACTGCCTTTTTTCCATCACTGGAGAACTAATCACTGACATTAACAACTCTTTCACTGCCTGTGCCTGTGGCGATAAGTTCGCTCTGGCGGGTAAATTTAATGACAAAGAGAGACTCATGGAAGGCGTGGTAATGCGTGACATCCACCCATTTACTGCGCCACATAACGAACGCGCGGCCGATTCGGGTAATACTGCAACGCCCATGCCGCTGGCAATCGCTGCGGTAAGCGTAGCAATAGACTCAATTTCACCAATGACTTTTGCCGTGAGCCGCCGTAGGGAAAACGCCTCATCAACACGAAGTCTAACAGCGCTGTAATCACTGGGGAGAAAAAGGTTCATTTGTGCAATAGCATTAACATCAACGCTTTGCCCCGGGCAATCTTGAGTTCCTACCAGGAAAAGATCTTCTTTCAGCAAAGCCTGACTGGATACCCCAGCCACAGGGGAATGCTCATAAATCACCGCCATATCGAGTTGGTGATTTATCAGTTTTTCGTTAAGCACTGCACCGCTATTTTCATGAAGATAGATAACGATCTCCGGGAATTCAGCGCGAACCGCTTGTAATAAGGGCATGGTGATGGATGACGCAGCGGTTCCTGGTGCAAAGCCAATCGAGACTTGCCCCGATAATGCCTGACCAACGTTATGCACCGCCAGTTGGGCCTGTTCACACTGACGTAAAATGGCCCGCGCATGGGTATAGAGAATTTTTCCGGCGTCTGTTGGCGTAACGCCCCGCTTTGTACGGATCAAAAGTTGTTGATTTAACTCACCTTCCAGTGTGGCAACCTGCTGGCTGAGCGCTGGTTGTGCGATATGCAATACTTCAGCAGCCTGGGTCAGGCTACCAATATCTACAATTTTTACGAAGTATTTCAGGCGTCTGAAGTTCATGTTGCCTCCGGTTTTTAAGAATCGGCCCAAGTGCCGCCATTACTTACAACCAGATTGCAAGATGCTTGCCAGTTTTATTTTGGCGTTGATGTACAAGCTAACCAACTGTCAAATAAGAGATTATGATAGATTCGTCATTTGCTCCTTTAATCAGCTGTCGCGTTCCCCTGCCCTATAAAAGGAGGGTATGCACCACGATGGTTCATTACCCAATAAGATTGAAAGCTCACCACTTTGTTGAAATTGACAGCAAACAAACAAAAAAATGCATTTCACCCTTTGACATCACCATGCACTGCCATTAATATGCGCCCCGTTCACACGATTCCTCTGTAGTTCAGTCGGTAGAACGGCGGACTGTTAATCCGTATGTCACTGGTTCGAGTCCAGTCAGAGGAGCCAAATTCAAGTTTTCATGCTTATCTGTACGTCTCTGTTTGTTTAGGATTCAGTAAGTTAGCGTGAAAATCCTTGCCGGTGCGTATCTGGTTTTATCTCCGTATCGGGATAATTTGGTGGTCAGATCTGAGGTCAGTTTGGTTCGATTCTGGAGTGACCCCCAAATGTCTTTAAACGATTCTAAAATCCGCAAGTTAAAACCCTATTCCCGTCCGGTAAAACTCTCCGACTCTCACGGTCTGTATCTGCTCGTCAATCCGGGTGGTTCACGCATCTGGTATCTCAAATATCGTTTCAACGGAAAAGAATCCAGAGTCAGTCTTGGCGCATATCCGCTGGTCTCACTGGCAGAAGCCAGGCAGCAGCGCGACGGTATCCGTAAGCTACTGGCGCAGAATATCAACCCGGCGCAGCAGCGCATGGCAGAGAAAGCCGCCTGCTCCCCTGAAAAGTGCTTTAAAGCGGTGGCGCTGGCCTGGCACAAAACCAACAAAAAATGGTCGGCTGATTATGCCGCCCGTATTCTCGCCAGTATGGAAAACCATATCTTCCCGGCGGTTGGTCATTTGCCCGTTGCCAAACTTAAAACGCAGGATTTCACTGCCCTGCTGAGGGTTATTGAGGATAAGGGCTTTCTGGAAGTCGCGTCCCGCACGCGGCAGCAACTCAGCAACATCATGCGCTATGCCGTATAGCAGGGGCTTACCGAAAGCAATCCGGCGCAGCATCTGGATGGCGTTGTCTCCTCCCCCGTAAAGAATCACTACCCCGCGTTACCGCTGGAGCGGTTGTCCGAACTGCTTGGCCGCATCGGTGACTATCAGCAGGGCCGGGAGTTAACCCGGCTGGCGGAGGTGCTGACACTGCACCTGTTCATCCGTTCCAGCGAACTGCGTTTCGCCCGCTGGAGCGAGATCGATTTCAGGCACAAAATCTGGACCATCCCCGCCACCCGCGAGGCCATCGACAAAGTTCGGTTTTCGGGGCGTGGCGCAAAAATGCGTACTCCGCATATCGTACCGCTCTCCCGCCAGGCGATTGCCCTTCTGAAACAGATACAGGAGCTTTCCGGCCATCTGGATCTGGTGTTTCCCGGCGATCATAATCCGTACAAGCCAATGAGCGAAAACACAACCAACCGGGCGCTGCGCCTGATGGGGTATGACACGAAAACTGAAATCTGCGGGCATGGACTCAGGGCAATGGCCTGTAGCGCCCTGGTGGAGTCGGACCTGTGGTCACGCGATACGGTGGAGCGGCAAATGAGCCACCAGGAGCGCAACAGCGTGCGGGCGGCATATGTGCATAAAGCAGAGCATCTGGAGGCCAGAAAGGCCATGATGCAGTGGTGGTCGGATTATCTGGATGTGTGCCGCGAGGGGTATGTTGCGCCGTACATTTATGCCCGGCAGCATAAGGCAGCCTGAATCAGAAATAGCGTAAATCATTAAAACTGGAAAAGCAGATCCTGATTGACCGGGATCTGCTTTTTTTGTTGATAGATATTGCCGTTTTTTTGTTATTATCAATCGGAAAACATCTATAAATATTTGGCCCCAAATAATTTTGGGTGAAAACCAATCAATGAACTACTTATTAATAGGTAAGTACCAGAAATTATTCAAGTAGAGTATTTTCAGGCGATTGCCTATTAATAAATATATTATTGATAGATAACTACCTTCTGTGATTTGCCCGCAAATCACAGAAGATGAAAAGCTATCAATACGTGATATTTTCACGGAAATGCCAATTAATACTCCAGAATATCTCCTGACCCTATACTCTGAAGCCTGTAAGAACTACATCAGATACCAGATAGATATAAGTCTGAAATTATTTGGTTTCCAATAATTCAGGTGAAAACCTATCAATTCATCTGTTTTCAATAGACAGCCACCTTCCGTGATTAACATGTTAATCACGGAAGCTGAAAAGCTATCAATAATCGATGTTTCCACGGAATCACCAATTAATACATCCCCAAAATTGCGCCTTATAATACCGTATATTCCTTCCTGATACATATCATCACTGCACCAGCTATATAAAGACAAAATAATCTGCCCCCGTCCCGGATAATTTGCTATCTGCGCCAGCGTCCCGCCGCTCTATCCATTCAGGACTGCGCCAGTTTCTTGCCCTTGGTTTTCGGCCCTTTCCGGTCAGGCGCTGTTACCCTTATCGCTCCCTTAACCTTTATAACCCTTTCCCTTTCTGGCGTAACCAGTTCATTCGGAAATACACCATGACTGTCTGCACCAGATTGTATCTTCACCACAAAATAACGGTCACAGAGTGCAAAAAAATAACATGAAGCACCGAAGATTATTAATTTATATGCAGCAGCTAATGATATCAAAAATCGTCGCAGCATTTTTATAAAATTATGAGACATTCTGTGATCATACAATATATGTCACAGGATGCAGGAAACCACAGAGAGAATTGTTCAGATATAATCCTGCGCCAGAATTAATGTGATATTTGGTGAATTAACATTTTAAAATTTTCCCAGTCCCGTAACATCGGTAAAAACGATTAAAACACCTCTTATTAATCGGGGAAATTTCGAGTGATTACAGGGGTAATCACCATAATATCCCAGTAATCCTGCGCTGATGAAGCAGGAAATTCTGAGTTATTGATATTTATTTACCATGAAGTAACAATATTCTCATTATGTTGTCATACAGCAACGACAGGTATCCTGTCGTTTTATTTCATCCGGTCCCTGCGCCAGACTGATCGCTGTCATTACACATTAACGTACTATTTTGAGCCATTCATGAATTCAGTCATTCCCTCTTCCAGCGGTAGCCATACACCTGTTTCACCCAACGCCCGCGTCCGTCGCCATGACCCAGATCCGTCGCCGTCAGCGCCAGGGATTCCTTTTCGCTGAATCCCTGCGCCAGATAATGGCGGATCGCATCCTGCGCCCAGGCATAGCGCAGGGAGTGAGGGGAAAATTCCCCCTTCAGCCCCACCTTAATGACCTGTTTGTGCCAGCTCTCCAGCGCCATTTTGGGATCAGGCTTGTCGATCAGCCTGCCATTGTGTCGATCCGCGACCAGTAAGGCCTTGTCCAGAGCCTTCCTGACTGCGCCAGTATCCAGAACTGTCGTATGGCGGGGACGCCCACCTTTGGTGCCAAACACCACTTTCAGCCGGGTTTCACCGCGGGAAATGGCTTTCAGCCACGTTTTCAGCGACTGTGAACTCTGTACCGCCTCCTGCGAACGCAGCCCCATCAGCCGCGCAATCTCCAGCGCTGCTGCCAGCCCTGCGTCCTGAGTGCGGGCTTTCTCCATCACCTGCTGGTAATGTTCCGGCGTGATGGCGCGGCGCGTGCCGTTGCGCGAAGCGCCTGACACCCCTAATGCCTTATTGGTCAGACGCGGATGCTCCACCACCTGCCTGCGTCCAGCCTGTCTCAGCACGGCCCGCAGTGCCGCCATATCGTTTTGCAGCGTTCGTAAACCAATATCCTGCTCCAGCCGTTCCTCAATGTAGCATTCGATATGGCGAACCCTGATCTGCTCCACCCTCTGGATCTGGATATTCAGCGCCCGTAAATGTTCACTGAACCGTTTTGTAATATGGATACGGTCATTCACCGTTTTGAAGCTGTCGCCCGCTTTCTTCGCCAGCGCCTTCATTTCACTGCTTAATTTACTCATGAATCCCCCTGCAACCTAAAAAACCAGTCCCCGGCGTGTGCTTTTTGGCTGCGCCAGAACGATACCTTCACGCCGGAGTGGCAGTTGGTTGAGGTTTAGGGAGTTTCAGGCTGTACGCGGTACAGACTGCCTGCCGAAGCAGGGGTGTCTCCGGAGCATCGTGCCCCCCCTCGGTATCGATCTTTTTCTCCTTTACTCTGAGCTGACAGCGGCCCCAAAGGGCATGTCAGACGGCGGAAATATGGCGCAGGCCGGGACTGGCGCGGCTTGCGGCGGTGAGTTGTGCGGCGTCACTTTGCCCTGTCGCTGGCGCGACCAGAGTGACGCCTCGTCTGGTGCAGAGGGTAAACGTTGCGTTTCTGGTGCAGGGTGACGGTCACGCGGCAGCAAAGCCTGCTGTCTTTGCAGGCCGCAGCCCGTCAATGTAAGGCGCTGGTTGTCAGCAGAAGATAAAACCCGGCAAAGCCAGAGTGCCAGCCCGTAAAGCCGGGTATCTGGTGCAGTGATGGTGTATATGTACGTCAGTCTCAGATGCCGGTATTTTTGCATCCCCGGCGTTTTCAGAGATCAACGCCGGTAAAGGATGTCATGCTGGCAATGCCAGGCGCTTCTTTCAGACGCGAAGCGACAAAGGGACTGCCCGGAGGCAGTTTGTTGCAGGCGGGAGACTGCGCCATTATTTCTGGTGCAGGAAGGAAAAACTCTTTCCGGGTTTGAAAGTATGTTTGCTTACCTGGTGACGGAAAAACTGCCGCGCTTCGCTTGTCTTCTCCCGGCGCGCTGCCAGCAAAAACAGGCAGAGCGCCGGGAGAGTCTGGTTTTACTGTAACAGTGTTCCTGCCGGTTCAGTTATCAGGACTAACACTTTCACATCGGTCCTCCGGTATGGTTGCATCATCCCTGCCTCTACTGACAGGGCTGCACGCCGTCAGTGGTACGAATCCAGCGCGGAGCTTTCAGACCATCGGCAAAATACCAGACCAGATCGCACAGTAACCCGGTCAGCGTCGTTTCGGTTTCCGGCAACAGTGACCGTCCCAGCAGTACCTGCGCCAGCGCCAGGCAGTAATCACAGAGCAGGTCTGCATCAGGGGTAAATTCCGGTAAAACATCAGGAAGAACATCCACAGTAAAGCGGTCGATCAGGTGCGGCGGGATCGGTTCGCCCAGCGTGGGCCGCAGCAGTGCAAGACAGGTACTAAGCCTGCCGCAGGGCGCCATTTTCAGCGCCAGATCGTGGCACTCGATGATCGTTTCAGCGAAATGCTCGCAGTAATCCGCCAGAGTGGTGAAGTTGGTAGCGGCGCTGAAGGGAATGACGAGTAAATTGCATTCAGAAGTGAGGGTAGTTGCCATAGGGGCAGCCTCCAGTGAGTGATGATGATCTCCACCACCGGAAATGCCAATTTCACGGGTGGTGAAACCGGACGGAGTTGGCATTACCGGCCTCACTGACACCGGCGCGTCTTACGACGCCCCCGCCCGATCCCACCATTGAGATGTGACCATACGCAACACAAAATATTGTGTTGTCAGTGAAGTATTACAGGATGCCAATCCCGACGCCTGATTTTGCAGACGCGGCGCAACAATACAATGATCGGTAATTTGCGGCAAGAGGTTTGGAGAAAGCAGGTAAACTCAATCACACCATAAATATTAAGACTAAATATATTTATATGAAATATACATTGAATAATATACAAACGTTTTTCAATAAAAATCCTGTCAATTAATTCTTCCCGTTGATATCAGTCAAAAAAATAAATGTAAAAAAGCGTATTTCGTTTCATACAGTAACGTTATTTATCATTTTGTCCGGTGCCGCCAGCATCAGGCCAGATGAACCATAAAAAGGATATCAGCGATGAGCGGAAAACCAGCGGCACGTCAGGGAGACATGACCCAGTACGGCGGCCCGATAGTCCAGGGGTCGGCAGGCGTGAGAATTGGTGCGCCAACCGGCGTGGCCTGCTCAGTGTGCCCCGGCGGATTCACTTCCGGCAACCCGGTGAATCCGCTGCTCGGTGCAAAAGTACAGCCCGGCGAAACCGATTTCGCGCTGCCCGGCCCGTTACCGTTCGTGCTCTCCCGCACCTACAGCAGCTACTGGACGAAAACCCCTGCGCCCGTCGGTATCTTCGGTCCTGGCTGGAAAGCACCCTTTGATATCCGCTTACAGATACGCGATAACGAACTGATACTCAATGATAACGGTGGCAGAAGCATTCATTTTGAGCACCTGTTTCCCGGTGAGGATGGTTTCAGCCGCAGCGAATTATTCTGGCTGGTACGCGGCGGCGTGGCGAAACTGAATGAAAGTCACCGTCTTGCCCCACTCTGGCAGGCTCTGCCGGAAGAACTCCGCCTGAGTCCGCATATTTATCTGGCGACGAACAGTCCGCAGGGGCCGTGGTGGGTACTCGGCTGGAGTGCGCGGGTGCCGGGGGGGACTGAGGTGCTGCCTGCCCCATTGCCGCCGTACCGGGTGCTGACCGGCCCGGCGGACCGCTCCGGGCGCACGCCAACCTTCCACCGTGCGGACGCAGGCGAATTTACCGGAGAAATCA
>ENA-OQKN01000980-OQKN01000980.1-human-gut-metagenome-genome-assembly--contig:-NODE-980-length-19117-cov-4.108215_pt1 | contig 19117 bp, 22 predicted proteins | sample MGYA00242776_ERZ504794 | MGnify/ENA primary metagenome ERZ504794 (study PRJEB26092, sample SAMD00036434) | human gut metagenome | host: Homo sapiens | study: EMG produced TPA metagenomics assembly of... | reverse complement strand
GCAGTGATGTGGACAGTGAATGCACTGAGCCAGTTAGAAGGACCGGAAGGACACAGAGAAGTGCCGATCCATGAGTTGTATACAGGACCAGGACGTACAGTAAGAGACAGATGTGAGGTCTGCACAGGCTTTATCATCAAAAAAGAGGATTATGAAGGCTGGTATGGACAGTATATTAAATACGGAAAGCGTAAAGCCATGGAGATCGCAACCTTAGGCTGTGCAGTACGTGTAAAATTATCTGCTGATAAAAAGATGATTGAAGATGTAAGACTGGGATATGGGGTTGCCGGACCTACACCTTTAAGATGTCATGCAGCAGAAACGTATTTAAAAGGAAAGACTGTTTCTGACAAAGAGGCAGCAGCAGAGTTTGCCAGGCTGGCACTGACAGAAGTAAATCCAAGATCTTCCTGGAGAGCTTCTAAAGAGTTCCGCCTTCAGTTGATCGAGGAACTGGCAAAACGAGGACTGGCAGAGGCTATAAGAAGAGCGGGAGGTGAAGAGAATGCTTAAGATCATTCATATGACAGTAAATGGAAAGGAAACAGAACTTGCAGTGGATGAGAGGGAATCTCTTCTGGATACACTGCGTAATCGTTTAGGACTTACATCCGTAAAAAAAGGATGTGAAGTAGGAGAGTGTGGTGCCTGTACTGTGCTGGTTAATGGAGAGGCCATTGACAGCTGTATATATCTCACTATGTGGGCAGACGGCAAGAGCGTGATGACTGTAGAAGGATTAAAGGGGCCAAACGGGGAATTGTCCCCAATCCAGAAAGCATTCATTGAGGAAGCCGCTGTACAGTGCGGATTTTGTACTCCGGGTCTGATCATGAGTGCGGTAGAGATTGTAGGAACAGGAAAAAAATATAACAGGGAGGAGCTGAAGAAACTGATCTCCGGGCATCTGTGCCGCTGCACAGGATATGAGAATATCTTAAATGCCATGGAGCGTATTGTGGAGGAGGTTTACAAGGTAAGCCATTCATAAACAACCGCTTGTAAAAGCAGACAGAAGAGTAAAAGCCCACAAAGAATAAAAATCCATTCTGTTTTTTGGGGAAAGACAGTAATGAAACCTGAAATCGCCTGTAAGAACAGGCAAATGTGCGCGAAAGCGCGGGGTTACGAATTTGGTGTACTTTTAGAATGAGAGTACATCGCAAAAGATTGGAGGCAGCAAAAACTATGAAAGAGAATGTAAACTGCAGCATCAGCAATATTTACAAACTAGACGGACGGGTGCCCATTGGAAAAGCGATTCCATTTGGTCTTCAGCACATTTTGGCAATGTTCGTATCCAACCTGGCACCTATCACCATGATCGCAGGTGCTGCAAAGGTACCAGTAACTGGTGCAGAGCTTGGCATGCTTCTTCAGAATGCAATGTTCGCAGCAGGTATAGCAACTATGATCCAGTTGTATCCTTTATGGAAGATCGGATCAAGACTTCCGGTTGTAATGGGTGTCAGTTTTACTTTCGTAACTGTACTTAGTACGATCTCAGCTAATTACGGGTATCCGGCAGTAATAGGAGCCGTACTTATAGGTGGTCTTTTTGAAGGAACCTTAGGACTTTTTGCAAAATACTGGAGAAAGATCATAAGCCCTATCGTGGCAGCATCTGTAGTAACTGCTATTGGTTTCTCACTGTTTACAGTAGGTGCCAGATCCTTTGGCGGCGGTTATGCAACAGATTTTGGTTCTATGTCAAACCTGCTGTTAGGTCTGATTACATTAGCAACCTGTCTGCTTTGGAACATGTTTGCTAAGGGATATTTAAAACAGCTTTCTGTATTAGCAGGTCTGATCGTCGGCTATGTTGTTGCGATCTTTATGGGAAAGGTAGATTTAAGTATGATCATGTCCGGCGGCATCATTGCATTGCCGCATCTGCTGCCTATTAAACCGGAATTCCATGCAGGAGCTATCATGTCTGCATGTATCATCTTTATGGTATCTGCAGCTGAGACCATTGGTGATACTTCTGCACTGGTAGCAGGCGGTTTAGGACGTGATATCACAGGAGAAGAGATTTCCGGTTCTTTAGCATGTGATGGATATGGTTCCTTTATTTCAGGTTTGTTTGGTTGCCCGCCAGTTACCTCATTCTCACAGAACGTAGGTTTGGTAGCAATGACTAAGGTTGTAAATCGCTTTACTATTATGACAGGTGCAGCAGCAATGATCCTGGCAGGTCTGTTCCCGCCAATTGGTAACTTCTTTGCATCCCTTCCTCAGTCTGTACTGGGCGGATGTACTATCATGATGTTTGGTACTATTTTAACATCTGGCATGCAGATGATCGCAAATTGCGGATTCTCCCAGAGAAATATCACCATCGTTGCAATGGCATTATCTATTGGTATTGGTTTTACTACTACCAGTGAAAGTGGTATCTGGGCTGGATTCTCACCAGTTGTTCAGTCTGTATTTTCTGCAAACGTAGTAGCAGTGGTATTCGTAGTGGCAATTATCATGAACCTGATCCTTCCAAAAGATATGGAAGTACAGAAACTGGATAATTAAGGAAAATACAAAAGAACGTGACAAAGGTCCGGAGCCGGAATGTGGCTCCGGATTTTTTTCGTTTGACAATGATCTTCAATATACATTGCATTTTCTGGAAAAAAGTGGGATAATTATTGATTAAATAAGTTATGATAGAAGAAGTTGTTAGATGTTGAGAGAGAAATAAGGAGCGATATACATGAAATCACAGCCAAGGCCAAGAAGCCTTTTCAGGATCATTTTTGGAAGGACCACTTTTGTGATAGTGGGTCTGCTGCTGCAGATCGCTTTTTTCTTCAGTATTTTCCACTGGCTGGGAAATTATATTCATTTTGTATATGCTGGTTATGTGCTTGTCAGCGCATCTGTTGTGATCGCTATTTTAAATAAGCCTATGGATTCCAGCTTTAAAATGGCATGGATCATACCGGTACTGCTGATACCTATTTTCGGCATTGTCTTATATGTGTTTGTACAGGTCCAGTTCCAGACCAGGGCGCTGGCAAGGCGGGTAAACCAATCCGTTGAAAAGACAAAGCCTTATCTTGTTCAGGATCCCCAGGTGCAGAAAAGGCTGCGGGCTGCCAGTGTACGTGGAAGCCGTCTGGTAGATTATATGAATCACATTGCTGGTTTCCCTGTGTATGAAAATTCGGCAGCGAAATTCTTCCCCCTGGGAGAAGATATGTTTGAGCAGCTGATGGAAGAACTAAAAGCAGCAAAGCATTTTATCTTTATGGAATATTTTATCATTGACCGGGGGTATATGTGGGACAGTATCCTGGAGGTCTTAAAGCATAAGGCAGCAGAGGGAGTGGAAGTGCGCGTTATGTATGACGGTATGTGCTGCCTTATGCTCCTTCCTTATCATTATCCCCAGAAACTGGAAAAAATGGGCATCCGGTGTCAGATGTTTTCACCGATCAAACCGGTGCTTTCCACCCATCAGAATTACAGGGATCACAGAAAGGTTACAGTGATCGATGGACATACAGCCTTTACAGGAGGCGTGAACCTGGCAGATGAGTATATTAACCGGAAAGAACGTTTTGGACACTGGAAAGATACAGCGATCATGGTCAAGGGAGATGCGGTAAAAAGCTTTACCATGATGTTTTTGCAGATGTGGGATGCAGCAAGCCCAAAAAGCAAGAATGAAGAAAATTATGAGCAGTATCTGGTACCGGCAGATTATAAACTGCCGGAGGGATATGCAGGAAATGGATTTGTCATGCCATATGCAGACAGCCCTTTAGATGAAGAACAGGTAGGGGAACAGGTCTATCTGGATATATTAAATCAGGCAAAGTCCTATGTGCACATTATCACACCATATCTGATTCTGGATGACGAGATGAAAAACGCCATGGCCTATGCGGCAAAGCGCGGGATCGATGTGAAGATCATCATGCCCCATATTCCGGACAAAAAGTATGCGTATCTGTTAGCAAGAACCTATTATCCAGAACTGATCGCTTCCGGAGTGAAGATCTACGAATACGAGCCTGGCTTTACCCATGCCAAGATCTTTGTCAGCGATGATGAAAAAGCAACTGTGGGAAGCATCAACCTGGATTTCAGAAGCCTGTATCTGCATTTTGAGTGTGGAACCTATTTATACAGAAACAGCACAGTTGCAGATGTGGAGAAGGATTTTGAGAAAACGCTGGAAAAATGCATTCCAGTTACATTAAAAGACTGCGCCCAGTATAACTGGTTTGGAATTAAGGCCGGAAGGTTCCTAAGATTAATCGCACCCCTAATGTAATGACCCAAAAGAAAAACAAGCGCCACCGTAGGTGGCATTTGTTTTTCTTGGGTCATTAACGAATGAACCGCCTGCGTCAGCAGGCAGTAAAGCGCGCCAGCGCGGGGTTCGTGAGTCTAAAATAAAGAAACAAGCGCCACCGTAGGTGGCATTTGTTTTTCTTGGGTCATTAACGAGCGAACCGCCTGCTTTCAGAAAAAAACACAACCAGAACACATTTTGGTCACAAACCAATGATAAACTTTCAAACAATGAACAGAACATGAACAAATAGTTACAGTTCAGCCATTACATCTTCTTGTTTCCATATTCATGAAAACAAGAGGCTTGGTGGGTCCACCCTATGCTGAGTTGGATGAAAAAGTTGTTAAAGTGTTTGAGAGGAGTTTTCCATTATGAAAGTACGAAAAAACCACACACGTTTCCTGTGCGGATCTCTGGCGGCTGCGGCGGCGATTTCCCCCATATTAAGTATGACTGCATGGGCAGATAATATTTCCACTGCCAATTTTAATCTGCGCCAGCAGGTTGTAAAGCTGACCGGCATTATGGAGATAACCAGTTTCAGGGAAAGTGTTACCAGGGCTGACTTTGCAAAAATGCTGGTAAAGGCCTCCAGTTACCGGGAAAATCTGCCAACCTCCAATGTTTCTGTTTATGCAGATGTACCGGCAACGGATCCAAATGCAGTGTATATCCGCATTGCAGCAAGAGAAGGCTGGATGAATGGATATTTAGGTGGAAAATTCAAGCCGGAGGATCCGGTCCTTTATAAAGACGCAGTAAAGGCCATTCTCACTATGTTAGGCTATACAGATGAGGATTTTACAGGAGATCTGGTTTCTTCCCGCATATCCAAGTTTAACTATCTGGAATTAAACGAAGATGTAAGCCGTCAGGCTGCCGATGAAGTGAACCAGACTGACTGTATGAATATTTTTTATAATCTGTTAAAGGCAAATAAAAAGGACAGTAATGAAATCTACGGTAAGATCTTAGATTGTGAGTTAAATTCTGATGGAGAGATCAATCCTATCACCATTCTGGATGATGCGCGGAAAGGCCCGATCCTGGTACATAAAAACTTCAGTGTTTCCCAGTCTGTACCTTTTGACACAGAGGATGCAAATGTATTTTTAAATGGCGTGGCAAGTACATTATCAGCTGTAAGATCTGCCCAGCAGCAGGCTGGATTTGCAGTTTTATATTACAACGTAAAATCAAAGACTATCTGGGCTTATACAACTATGGGCTGGGACAAAGATGATGATTCCGGCAATAATTCTTATATCCTTTTAAAAGGCGAGATCAAAAATATTTATTATAAATCCACCGATGTTATGACACCTACATCTGTTCGTATTGAGGTAGACAAGGCTAATTCCGATGATAGCTTCGACAGTAGTGAGGATGAAGATTCTGACGGCTATCTGACGATCAGCCTGGATTCTTCTGAACTTCAGTATATGTTCTCTATTTATGGGGATCTGGAGGTAGGAGATGATGTTGTTCTGGTATGCAACCGCAATGGCAGCTCCTATACAGCAGTTGATGCTCTTGAATACTAAGGGGGATATTATGAAAAAGAAGAAAAAGCTGATTAAAGTGGTGGTTATACTTCTTGTGACCGCCATTGTGGCAGGAACAGTCTTTATATGGAAGAGCCATAAAGCGAAAGCAGCAGCGGCAGCTGCAACAGCAGAAAATACAGCAACTGTAGAAAAAAGAAGCATCAGCTCCCAGCTGTCTTCTTCAGGTACCCTGGAAGCAAAGGATACATACAGTATTACTTCCATGGTAGAAGGTGAGGTAATATCTGCCAATTTTGAAGAAGGTGACCAGGTTGAAAAAGACCAGGTTCTTTATGAGATCGATCGTTCCAGTATGGATACTGACTTAAACAGTGCCCAAAACTCTGTCACCCGGTCCCAGACTTCCTATGAGGATGCATTAGATGACTATAACCAGGCAGTATCTGATTACAGCGGAAACACCTACAAGGCCACAGATACTGGATATATCAAGGAACTGTATGTCAGTGTGGGAGATAAAGTCAGTGGAAATACAAAACTGGCTGATATTTACAGTGATGATCTCATGGAGATCCGCATTCCATTTTTAAGCGGTGAAACAGAACTGATCCCGGTGGGGAGTACAGCAGTCCTAACTTTAGTGGATTCAGGAGAGCAGATCGAAGGTACGGTCAAGGCAGTTGCAAACAGGGAAGAAACTCTTTCCGGTGGTCGTCTGGTAAAATATGTGACCATTACTGTAAATAATCCCGGCGGACTTACAACGACAACTGCAGCCTCTGCCCAGATTGGTGAGTTTGTGGGAAGCGAAGAGGGAACTTTTAAAGCTTCTACAGATACCACTATGAATGCAGACCTGGCTGTAAATGTAGAAGTAGAGGAACTTCTGGTCCATGAAGGGGATTATGTAACAAAGGGAACTCCTATTTTCCGAATGACTTCCCGGACAGCAGAAAAACTGATGCGAAATTATAAGGATGCTTTAGATAAGGCCCAGGAAAGTGTTGAGTCTGCCCAGAGCAAGCTGGAAAGCACCCAGGATAACTATGATAATTACACCATTACAGCCCCTATCTCCGGCCAGGTGATCACAAAGAACTTTAAAGTAGGGGATAACATTACAAAAAATACCAGTTCTACAACTACACTGGCAACCATCTATGACCTTTCTTCCCTGACATTTAAAATGCCCATTGATGAGCTGGATATCCAGAGTGTAAAGGTGGGGCAGAAGGTAACAGTAACTGCAGATGCCTTTGAAGGCCAGACCTTCTCAGGAACTGTTACAAATGTAAGTCTGGAAAGTACCTATTCTAATGGTGTCAGCACCTATCCGGTCACTGTGACCATGGATGAGGCAGGAGATCTGCTTCCCGGTATGAATGTAGATGGTGTGATCACATTAGAAGAGGCAAATGATGTTCTTACGATCCCGGTAGATGCCCTGATGAGAGGCAACCAGGTCTATATTAAAGATGATTCTGTAAAAGAGCAGAGTGGTCCGGTTCCGGCAGGCTTTAAGGCAGTAGAAGTTGAAACAGGCCTTACTAATGATTCTTATGTGGAGATCAAGAGCGGACTTTCTGATGGCGATACAGTCTATGTGGCAAAATCCAGTACAGATTCCAGCAGCTTCTTTATGGGCGGTCCGGGAATGGGCGGTCCCGGCGGTGGAATGGGCGGCCCGCCAAGTGGCGGCGGTAATGGCGGTGGAAACCGTGGAGGTAATGGCGGCGGTGGTCCAAGATAGAGTTATCCACAATAGAGCAGGGCAGTGTGAAAAATGCGGCAATAGTGAAAGGAGTTTTTATGTTCCGTTTACGTAAGGGTCAGCAGGATGATAAAAACAGGAAAAATGATGCAGATGAGAAAAATACTCATGAGATAAAAACTCAAAATAAAGATAATGATACAAATGATGCAGATCTGGATCAACCGGGCAAACATCTCATTGATCTCCGCCACATTTTCAAGATCTACCATCTTGGGGGTGAAGAGGTCCGCGCCAATGATGATGTAAGTGTAGCCATTGATAAAGGGGAATTTGTTGCCATTGTAGGAAAATCCGGAAGCGGAAAATCCACATTGATGAATATCATTGGGGCATTGGATGTTCCTACCAAAGGAGAATACTATCTAGGCGGAGAAGATGTAAGCAAAATGGAAGATAAACAGCTTGCAAGGATCAGAAATAAGATGATCGGTTTTATTTTCCAGCAGTACAATCTTCTTCCAAAGTTAAATTTGCTGGAAAATGTGGAGCTTCCTCTTCTTTATGCAGGAGTGGGAAGCGAGGAGCGAAAGCAGCGTGCTATGGCTTCTTTGGAAAAGGTAGGTCTGGCAGAAAAGTGGAAAAATATGCCAAACCAGTTATCTGGCGGTCAGCAGCAGCGTGTTTCTATAGCCAGGGCACTGGCCGGGGATCCGTCCCTGATTCTGGCAGATGAGCCTACAGGTGCCCTGGATTCAAAAACCAGCCGTGAGGTTTTGAATTTTTTGAAACAGTTAAACAAAGAGGGAAATACCATTGTGATGATCACCCATGATAATTCCATTGCCATGGAGGCCAAACGGGTGGTACGCATTGCAGATGGACACAAAATATTTGACGGAGATGTAAAAGATTATGCTGCAATCCTTTAAACTGGCTATAAAAAGCATATGGGGCAATAAGATGCGCTCTTTCCTGACTATGTTAGGGATCATAATTGGTGTGGCAGCGGTCATCATCCTGGTAAGTCTGGTCAATGGCTATATGGGAAGCGTAGTGGAAAGCTTTGCCAGCATGGGCGTAAACCAGATCAATGTAAATGTGACCAATCTTACATCCCGTACAGTAGATGTGGACCAGATGTATGCATTTTATGATGAACACGGGGATCTTTTTGACGGTATCAGTCCTAATGTATCTTTGTCAGCTACTGTTAAAAAGGGAGATGACTCCATGAGTTCTACCAGTGTGGCAGGCAGAAGCGAGCAGTACCTGGATATGAAGGATTATGATCTTCAGCTTGGAAGAAATATCGCCTACTCAGATATTGCTTCCCGCCAGAAGGTATGCGTGATCGGTTCTTATGTGGCCCAGGAACTGTTTGGAAGTGCACAAAAGGCCGTTAGTGAGACATTAAAAATAAATGGTTATGCTTTTAAGATAGTTGGTATAGTGGAGACACAGGATGAGGAAAACATGGAAGACGGCGGAACAGATGATTTTGTATGGATTCCTTACAGCGTAGCTACCAGTCTTGCAGGAAGTGCTAATATAAGCAGTTATACATTAACGGTATCAGATACGGATAACGCGGATACAGCTAAAACACTGATCCAGAATTTTCTGTATGAAACCTTTAAAGACAGTGATCTTTACAGAGTGACAGCCATGAGTGAGATGTTAGACTCTATTTTAAAAGAGGAAAATGGTGAATGGTTAATTGCTTATGAAAATATAAAAGCACCTTTCTTTGTTACTGAGACAGAATTAGTAAATTATACAAAAATAGAAACACCTGTAGAAGTGATTCAGAATATGACAAAAAATTTATCTTTAGCAGAACAAAAAAGAAAAGATTGGATTTCTGAATTAATTGAAAATACGAATTATATATGTATGAAAAATCTTAGAAATGAAAAGGTCAAAGAAATAGCAGAAAGATTTCATATAAAAAAACAGAGAATTAAAAATATATATTATTTATATTTAGCAACAGGAGGAGTATCAAGAAAAAGAAAAGAAAAAGAAAAAATACGTTCAAAAGAATTAGAAGAAAAATATAAAAATTTTGATTGGGCAATCAAAAAATATTATTATTCTGCAAAACAGATGTCTTTAGAAATGACATACGATATGATGCTTATGATTTGTCACTTTATTTACGCCTCTGTAAATAGTAATCACATCAGATAAATCTTCATAAACTTTTAATTCTTCTTCTGTCATTAATACATTTTTTGGACATTTTTTGAATAATTTTACGTATTCAGAACGAGAAATGTTTATATCTTGATTGACATAATCACATGTCTGCCATAAATATTTTAAATACTTTGCAAGATCTGTTTCGTTTACATATTTATAAGTATGTTTAAAGAAAGCAGAACGATATGGCTTTGTAATCATATAGGAAAAGTCATTATAATTTTCTTTTGAATCAATCACTTCTTCCATATATTTTCTCCATTTTTGTAAATCATATTTTGAATTTAATAAATTAACAATCTCATTATTGATAGAAACAATATTTGAAGTTGTATAAGGATGATCAACAAAAATCGGAATATCTTTATTTTCTTCTAAATTAAAATATAAAAATGTTTTGGCTACTGTTTTTACTGCTTCCAAATCAGTTGTTTTTAACATAATGTTCTCCTTTGATCTTTTTATATCAATATTATGTCAAAATCTTTCTTATTAAAATAAAATTATTTTATCACAGAAAATAAGAAAAGTCAAAAAAGAAAAAGAAATGAAAATATGGAAAACAAAAGTAAATTAGAATTATTTCATACATAATAATTATGAAAATAATTATAAAAGGAGATAAAAAATGGGAATTATTAAAGCAGTAGGAAGTGCAATTTCTGGTGGTTTTGCAGACCAATGGTTAGAAACAATTGAAGCATCTGATATGAGTGATCATACTGTATTTGCTTCTGGTGTCAAAATTAGAAAAGGACAGAACACAAAAGGAACTGATAATTTAGTTTCAAATGGTTCTATGATACATGTAAAAGATAATCAGTTTATGATGCTTGTAGATGGAGGAAAGGTTGTCGATTATACAGCAGAACCTGGTTATTATCAGGTAAATAATTCTTCTGCACCGTCTTTATTTAATGGACAGTTCGGTGATGCAATCAAAGAATCTTTCAATCGTATTAAATTTGGTGGTGAAACTCCATATAAACAGCAGGTATATTTCATTAATTTACAGGAAATTAAAGGCATTAAATTTGGAACTAGAAATCCTGTCAATTATTTTGATAGTTTTTACAATGCAGAATTATTCTTAAGAACTCATGGAACTTATTCTATTAAGATTACAGATCCTCTTAAATTTTATGCAGAAGTTATTCCAAAAAATAAATCAAAAGTAGATTTTGAAGAAATTAATGAACAATATACGGATGAATTTTTATCAGCATTGCAAAGTTCTATTAAGCATACTACAAAAGCAAGATACTTTAAAGAACTATTAGAATCACGAGAAGCTATTGTAACAAAAGCATTAGACCGTTATGATAACTTGAGTGATATGGCTGGTACTTTAAGTGAAGAAGCAATCAAAAAAAATGTGAAAGAAACAAATGAAATGTTACTTCCGGTATTAAAAGAAGCAAAAGAAAAATGGGTAGATTTATCCAATATTTTATTTGTTTTAAGAACAAATATTCGAAATATTAATGACACATTAGAAGTATTTTATTTTGCAAATGAAAAAGAATCATAAGAAAAGAAAAATGCAGTATAAACTGCATTTTTTTGTGCTAAAAATAGAGAAAAATACAAATTGCGTAATAAGTAATAAAGAAAACAAAAACATCCATCTTTTATGAATATAATTCTTCTTATCAATAAAAGATATAAACATCCTTTTTTTCTCTTTTTCGCTTTTTTTAAAAGTCCGAAAACAAAAGATAGAAATTTTTACAAATCCTGAAAATAAAACATACTATATAAAAAGAATAAAGGAGATTTATTATGATTTTAATTTTTAGAAATAGTAGAAATGAAGAAAGAGAAATTGGCCGTCCAGAAAGTTTAAAAGAAAGTATGAAAATAATTCAAGCATTTTTAAAAGATCATCATTTTACTTCTTATTATACCAGACTATGGGTTGAAAATAATCGTTTGGTTTATGATGTTGGTTCTCATACAGAATTCTTCTATTTAGATCAACTGAATGAGGAAGCAATTGAAAATCTAAAATCAAGAAAATTATTATAATATCACATTATATGATATAAGGAGAAATAGAAAAATGAAGGAACCAATTGTTGTAATTATTGGAGGAACTTTTAATCCACCTACACTTGCTCATCTAGAATTAGCAAAAAGAGCAAAAGAAAAAGTAAATGCGGATTATGTGATATTTGTACCAGCAAAAACATCTTATTTAAGAAATTGGAAGAAATATCAAAATAGTGATATCTATGATGATAAAGTAAGAATTAAAATGATTAAGAGTTGTGAAACAGATTGGTTAAAAGTTGATACTTGTGAAATTGATGAGATTGTATCTGGAAGCTCCTATGATACAATTCAATATTTAAAAAATAAATATCATACAAAAGAAATCTATTTTGCAGTAGGAAGTGATAAATTAGAAGAAATTCCTAGATGGAAATATTCAGAACTATTATTAACTACAGAGAAGTTTTTAGTAATGAAAAGAAATTATGATAATATAGAAGAAATGATAAAATCAAATGATACATTAAAAAAATATAAAGATTCATTTATTTTATGTGATTCCTCTGAAGAGTATCAGACATATAGTTCTACACAAGTAAGGAAAATGATTGAAGGAAATAACATTAGGAAATTACAAAATTATATTCCAAAACAAGTGATTGAAATTTTGATTTCTTCTAATATTATTTATGATAAAAAATAAAAGAATAAAATAAAAAAGAAGATAGAAAATCAATGTCATTAAGTTAAGACTTGACAGTAAAAATTAAAAGACAGTCATATTTCATTCAACGAAAAAGTGGCTGTCTTTTTTTCTTAAATCTTACCTGTCTTATTGTACTTATTGATATATTCCTCTAATGATTTTTCGATTGTAGCTGTCTTAGAGAGCTTCGTATGTGTATAAAATTATTGTATAATTGAAACTCTTATATAAAATACCATCAATATTGATATTAGATAAAAAGTTTTTCTATTCATAAAACTTACATACTAATGATAGAAAAAATAGAAGGAGGAAAATATAGTATGTTTCGTAATATGAAAATACATACCATTCAATTATTTGATATAACGATTACTATTTATGAAACAAATACAAAATATGAAAATCTTAAATCAAATGATTTTTATATGAAATCTTTTAAGAAACCTAAAAGACGTTTCTTTAAAAGAAAGATTAATTGTAAATAAGAAAAAAGAAAAGGAGATAAATATGTTAAAAGATATTAGATTAGCAATCTTTGATTTTGATGATACTCTAGCTATTCATAAAAATAGTGATTATGTAAAAACAAGAGGAAAAGATGATGATGAATATTTCTTAGAAGCATTCATTAATCCAGAAATATTTTATGAATCAATCGAACCATGTGAACCTTCTAAAGATATGATGGATCTTATTTATTATTGTATGATGACAGTGACAGTTTTGGAAAATGTACATCATTTGAAGTATCAACAAAATATGGATATACAACTGTAAATACAATCTTATATCCGGATGTAACAATTGACGGAAGAGGAAATTTACAGGCAAAAACAACAAAAGTTCCAATCTGTTATGAAATTGGAGATATTATCCATGATAAAAATGGTAATCCAATACAAGATACAGAATCAAAACCAGTTTATGTAGAAAAAGAGATCAATGTGATTGAAAAAACATGGACAGAAGTAAATGCAAGATATGAAAATGGAAAATATATTATTCATGTAAATATTCCAGATACAACTGCTTATGGAGAAAAATTAACAGATAAGGACGGAAATTTAACATTAGAATTTAAAGCAGTCGTTCCAGAAAAGAATCATAAATTAACAGCAGCAGAAGCAATTATTGTATCAAAAACTTATAATCTATCAGCAGGAGATATTGTTTCTTCCGGTATGTATGAAGTTGAAGTATTAAAAGCAAAAGCTTATGCTTACTTAGATTATAAAAATAGTCTGGAAGAAAGCGGAGATACTTATATTAAAGAAGTAACTTTATCTTATCCTTCCGATAAAGATGTATCACAAGATGGAGACGGAATTCCAGGACAAGGAACAAGAGCAAATAAGATTTGATGAAGTTATATTAGAAAGATAAAAAAGATATAACAGTAAACTAATCTTGTATACTATAAGATTTTAAAGATTATGAGTTGAATTCTCGTGACTTTAGTCATGAGATGAAAACAACATTTATAAAAATTTTATACCTTTTATTTTACGTTTTCTTAAAAATCGCTCATAATAAATATGAGTGATTTTTTGAAAGGAGAAACGTTATGTTACAAATGAAAAATATGTCATTTGTTATGGGAATTAAACTTCGTATTTATCCGACAAATGAACAGAAAAGTATTATTTCAGCAAACGCAGGCGCAGCCAGATTTGTTTATAACAGACTTGTAGCCCGTAACAAAGAACTGTTTCTTCTTCGGAAAACAAGTTGTTTTGTTGAACCTATTGTAAATAGAATTAAATATCTAGAGTCTCTTGGAGAAAGCTGTGGTGCTTTTAAAGAAAGCTGTCCATTTTTGACAGATAGCCGGATTGATTCATTAGCAATCGCAAATGCAATTCAGAATTATCACAAAGCATGGAAACAGTTTAAATCTGTTCCAGGAACTTCGATTCCAACTTTTCACAAAAAAGGATATTCGGATTCTTATCAAACAAATGCGCAGTATCGAAAAGATGCTACGCTTATTTCTGATGGGAATGTTTATCTAACTGATAAAAGGCATCGAAATTACATAAAAAATCTGCTGCTCAAATGAAAGACTTTCAAAATCGTCTCAGTAAGATGTTAGTCGAAAGCCAAGACATCATCTGTGTTGAGGATTTGAAAGTTCAGAATATGATTAAAAATCATAAGCTTTCCAGAGCAATTGCAGATATTTCATGGTCTCAGTTTATAAACATGTTAGTTTATAAAGGTCGTATTTATGGAACAACAGTTGTAAAAGTTCCGGCTAGAAATACAACACAAACCTGTAATGTTTGTGGTTATGTTTTGACTGGAAATGAAAAACTCAAACTTTCAGATCGGGAGTGGATCTGTCCGCACTGTAGAACAAAACATATCAGAGATCATAATTCTGCAATCAATATAAAAAATAAAGGATTAGAAATATTATTTTTAATAGCTTAAAGTTTATTAAAGTACATAGGAAAAATATTATTTACAATGTAAACGAATACATTGTAACGGAGTTTACAAAACTAATTTATTAGTTTTTAAACTATTTAAATGTTGAAGAGTCAACATTTAACGGAGTTTACAATTGACTTCGTAAGTCTTCTAATTAACTGACCTCTATATAAAAATGTAAATTTTATATAAGTTAGTTGTATCTAGACAATGATCACACGCTTTTCCTCGTATAGAATCCCTATATCTGGAGAGTTGTCAGATCAAGCCCGTATCTTTAGACATGGGTAATTGACTTAAAATATTTCTATTAGGTTCGCATCAAATGCCTCTCAGACGCACCAGAATGCCCTGTATTAGATTTTAATAGTTTATGTGATAACTTTATAGGATAAAAATTAAAATCGAAATATGAGCCTATTAGACGCCTTAAAACGAAGATTGATAAAATACAATCAAAAATTCTATTGAAATAAATTAATCTTAATCAAAATTCATGTAAATAAAATCTAATCAAACAAAACTCACTTCTAAAATTTTACTTATTTTAATCAAAAAAGCTTTATTTTTCAAGGACTTTAAGGCTGTTTTCAAAAAAAGTGCAGTTTTTGTCTCACGTATATGGATAGATCTTATAAAGGGACCGGGTGTAACTCATATAAAGTAGCGGTATTATACAAGCTTACTCATATTTAAAATTAGGTATACACTTACTTGTAGACTAAATCAAAATTACATAAGTTAACTTTGTATACTATAAGATCTTAAAATTAAATAAGTAAATTATAAGATCTATAAGAATTTAAAATTAAATTGATATACTATAAGTTTTTTCAAAAGTAAAAGATTATTCACTCTTTAATCTTACATACTATCTATGAAAAATAAGATGAAAAGAGGAAGATTAAATGAACAACATGAATAGCAACATTAAAAAGCACTTTGTAACAGTTTGCAATCACAAGAAATATGTATTCCGTAATTGTGTAAAAGCAGGAATTCCAGTAAGAGGAATTTTGCATGATTTATCAAAATTTTCTCCAACTGAGTTTTTTGAAAGTGTAAAGTATTACCAGGGAACAAGATCACCAATTGATGCATGTAAAGAAGCAAATGGCTATTCAAATGCATGGCTTCATCATAAAGGAAGAAACAGTCACCATTATGAGTATTGGCAGGATAATTTTGATCATGGTGGTACTCCTTTACAGATGCCATATAAAGATGCTCTAGAACTTGTTTGTGATTATCTTGGCGCTGGAATGGCATACAGTAAAGATTCTTTCACTTATGAAGGAGAATATGCATGGTGGGAGAATAAAAAGAAAGGACATATTGCAATGCATCCGCAGACTTTACTATTTGTGGAATATATGCTCCTTAGAATGAAACATGAGAACAGCAATAACTGCCTGAAGCCTAGTATTTCTAAAAAAATCTATGATATGGCAGAGAGAGATTACAAAAAGGCATAATTTGTAAAAAACAGATTATAAAAAATAGTTGCATTTATTTATTGCATAGTATATAATACAGTAAAGTAAATGTAATGCGATGCCTTCCTCGGCGGACAATAGAGGGATTTAATGCGATGCCTTCCTCGGCGTATAGTAGAGGGATTTAATACGTGGCCTTCCTCGGCGGAAAATAGAGGGACTTAATGAAAAGAGGGTATTTTATATACCCTTTTTTTCGTACAAAGGAGAATATATGTGTTCATTCTATACAATAGATTTTGACTATTTAAAACATTTAAAGAAATATGATGAAAAAGTCCCAAATTTTGATTATGAAGATCATGATAAATTTTTCTTTGGAATTGTAGTAACTGTAAATGAAAAGAACTACTATGTTCCAGTATCATCAAAAAAGATAAAGAATGCGACAACCATACCTATAAAAGAATATTCATCAAAACAAGAAAGAGCTAGAGTATTAGGAAGTTTGCGGTTATCTTATATGGTTCCGGCAGATGAGGCAGAATTAACAAGATTAGATATGAAATGGATCGCATTAACAAAAGGCGAAAATTATGCAAACCTGGTTGCTAGAGAATACGAATTTTGTAAAAACAATATTGAGAGAATACAACGTAGAGCGAAAAGAGTTTACAATTTTGGAATAGACCCAACAAGTAATTATTATGATGATTGTTGTAAATTCCTAGAATTAGAAAAAGCTTTAGATATATGGAAAAATAAAGATGAAGAAACGAATGAAGATATAAAACAAGAACAATAACATATTTGATTGATAGACAGCAGATTAAAAAATATCTGCTGTTTTTTTATTACAAAAAATAAATTCCTTACATATTAAAAATAGGGAAAAAGATATAAAGGAGAGCAAAGTATGAAATTAACATATGTGGATTTATATTTTAGAGTCAAATATCTGAGAAATGGTAAAGAATATATCACTCATTCAAGAGCAACTGTAATTACAAATGGATTCTTTTCAGAAGAAATTTTTGAAAAAGTGAAAGAAGAACTGCTTCATGATATTCAGAAGAATGGTGTAGATGAGGATTTTATTGTAACAAAAATCGAGACTTGTGCAAAAGATGAGTTTGAACTGGAAGACACAGAAATTCTTGAAGATAGTCCAATCGGTTATTTCACAATCTATTTAGGAATTCTGCTTAAAGAGAATGGCCAGGATAAATTAGGAACATGTGTTGCTAATTTTGATTTTAGTCAGTTTTTTGGTGAGGAAGTTTGGGATATGTTAGCTGAAACTGCAAAAAAGAAATACGAAGCAGAAGGATTTGAAAATGTTACTATAATCCCTCTTTCAAAAGAAAAATACGAAAAAATCCAAAGTTTAAAAGATTAAAAAGTACAAAGAAAGGAAAAACACATATATTTTATGTATAGAAAAATAAATGGAATTAAATGAAATTAAAAAACTAGTAAATAGTAAAGAATATGATTTTTTAAAAACAAATGAACATTTAGGAAATAATGTATGTTTATTGGCATTAGGCGGTTCTCATGCTTATGGAATGAATAATGAACATAGTGATCTTGATATTAGAGGTTGTACATTAAATACAGGAAGAGAAATTCTAACTGGTAATTTATATGAACAATTTGATAATTCAACAACCGATACTGTGATTTATTCTTTTAATAAGATTATTTCATTATTATCAAATTGTAATCCAAATGTAATTGAAATCTTAGGTTGTAAAAAAGAACATTATTTGTATGTATCTGAAATTGGTCAGGAATTAATTGATAATAAGCATTTATTTTTATCAAAAAGATGCATCAATTCATTTGGAGGATATGCGAATCAACAATTAAGAAGATTACAAAATGCAATGGCCAGGGACAGTTATGCAAAAGTAGAAAGAGAGAAACATATTTTAGGCACAATTAAAAATATGAAATATCATCTTTCTGAAGCATATCCACAATATGTAGATGGTTGTATGGAAATGTATATTGATAAATCTTCAAAGGAAGATATGGAAACAGAAATTTTTATGAATTTTAATTTAAAACATTTTCCATTAAGAGATTATCGTGGAATCATGTCTGAAAAAAGAGCTAATGAAGCAGGTATTATTGTAGATGACTAGAAAGGATAAAAATGAATAGAATTACTATTTTATATTCCATTGTAAAAGAATTGGAAGAGAAATTTACGAAATTTGAGGTAAAAGATGCTAAAATTAATGAAGATGGATCTGGTGATGTCTTTGTAAACATCGAAGGAAATGAAAAACAATATGCTTTACATAATGGAAAGATTGTATTTAATTAAAAGCTGTTTTTACAGCTTTTTTATTTTATGAGAAATGTCCAAAATTGTATACAAAAAATACATATTATAGTTACAACAATGGAGGAAAACTATGTTTCAAATAAGAATAGCAATTATAGCATCCATAATTATTCTGTCAACAATGACAGCAAGCGCAAATCAGATTACATCTGTATTAGAAAAAGAAACAAACATCGAAGATATATACATAAATAAAGAAATAAAAGAAGAAGTAGTAGAGATTAATAATATTCAAAAAATCTGAATCATAATCAAGAAGCAAAAGATTATATTAAAACAAGATGTTTATTACCTGAAACGATGAAGAAATTTAAGATTGGTTATTCTAGTACAACCAGAAAAGAATTATACAATCAATTAAAGAAATTAGGTTATAAAGATCAGGATATGATTGATGCTGGATTAGTAGGAAATACGGAAGGAAAATTATATGATAAATTTAAAACACGATTAATGTT
>ENA-OQKN01000978-OQKN01000978.1-human-gut-metagenome-genome-assembly--contig:-NODE-978-length-19147-cov-5.303049_pt1 | contig 19147 bp, 20 predicted proteins | sample MGYA00242776_ERZ504794 | MGnify/ENA primary metagenome ERZ504794 (study PRJEB26092, sample SAMD00036434) | human gut metagenome | host: Homo sapiens | study: EMG produced TPA metagenomics assembly of... | reverse complement strand
AAGATGCCTGGAATAAAAAAAGTGTTACAAGAAATGCTGTAAGCTGAAATACGATTGTAATTTCGTTATGCTGTGATTCACGCTTGAACCAAAATAACAATGCCATAAATACTGACAGACACAAAAAAAGTGGAAGTGAGATCTTGCGTTTGCAGGGCAGGATCCTGCAGTAAAAGTAAAGCAGTCCAAAACACAGATAAAGGCTGGATAGAATACACAAAAATAGATTGATCATATGACTGCTCATTTACTGCACCTCCCTGTGACTGGCAAGCATCATGAAAGCAAAAGCGTCCTTAAATTGCTGGTAATAAGACCTGCTGACAGGGATCTCTGTATTATCAGAAAGTATAATGCCTTTATGACTGTAAGTACGTACAGCATGAAGATTAACGGCAAAGCTGTTATGACAGAGACAGAAATCAGGTTTCATTCTTTCGGTAAGAACTGTCAGTTTTTCTTTTGTTGTATATGTTCCTGTTCTGGTATAGATGGTGGTCTGCCTCAGATTCCGTTCCAGATAAAGAATATCGGAGCAGAGCACCTGATAATTGCGTGAATTTCCGGAGAAATACAGATACTGTGTATGCAGTTTCTCAAGCTTCTGGCACGCTGCCCTCAGAGCCAGAGGGAGATATTTTTCCATCTGCTGTTTATGGATAAAGTAGGTGTGTTCTGTCTCATATACTGCGGTAGCATATTGCAGATACTGGCTGATAAAAATAATCTGAGTGTCCGGGCTGATATGGTTGATCTTTTCTGCAAGTGAGATGCCATTTATCCGCTCTGTACCAAGGTCAATATCTGTCAGGACAATAGAATACGGACAGCCTTCCATCTCAATTGCTCGGAGAAATTCATCACCGGATGTAAAATGTGTTATTTCAAAGGAAACCTGCAGAGACTTTTGTAGCAGGGTATTTATCATTTCATAATGTGTTGGATTATCTTCGCAGATTGCTAATTTCAAGATAAGGTTACTCCTTTGGGTTACGTTAAATTTTGCAATGTTAAAATTAAATCTTTTGATAATCATACTACAAAAAATGCAATGGTGCAATTTGTTCTGCTAAGAATGGAAAAAGTAAGAAGCGTAGAGAACAATAACAACGTAGTATGTTAAATATGTAGTGAAATGTGGTTGTTTATGTTAATGAGAATGATGACCGAAAATTACATGATATAATCAAACCATGGGAACAATAAGTGCTTTCGGGATTATTGTACGTGAAAAAGAGATATTAAATATTTTCAAACGCTGGATATATGCTAAAGAGATATTGTTTCCATGGAAGGAAAAAGAGTAATAGATATAGGAGAGACTGATTTAAAATATATGGCATATAAAAAGCGTTTGAAAGATAGAAGAGAGCAGGGATTAAAGCATGAAAAAATGTCCGAAATGTGGAAGAGAAAATGTGGATGAAGCGAATTTTTGTACATGGTGTAGAACAGAATTGACAAAAGAAAGAAAAAAATATGGAAAAGGCATAATTATTGCATCAAGTGTGGTTATAGGAATAGCGTTTATGGTGGGGATTACTTATAAAATATTACCAAGGCTTTTTGCAGATCAAGATGGAGACATGGAAACTATCTTTATCTCTGGAAATGATGAAAAGTTGTATCCGACTAAATTTATGAATGATGAACATAAATGGGGATATAAAAATGAAAATAATGAAATAGTTGTTGGTTGCCAATATGATGAAGCTAATGATTTTGACAATAGTGGTTATGCAGTAGTTGGAAAAGAAACAGATTCTGATGCAAGTGCAAATTATATGGTCTATGGATTAATTAATGCAGAGGGAGAAGAAATTATTGCCTGTGAGAATAACAGCATAGAAAACTCTGTGGATCATTATGGTTATCGTAAAGTTTCCAGATTGCCATATCCGTTTTATTATGATGGAGAATATTGGGGAGTTATAGATAGCGGTGGAAGTGTCATGATTTCTAAGAAGTACAGAGAAATCTGTAATATAGGTAACTCGGGATATTATATTGCACAAGAGGCAGAGTCAAACATGTGGGGGATTATAAATTCAGGTTTTGAATGGATTTGTGAACCGAAATACTCATGGATAAGCTTGATATATGATGAAAATGAAGATGTGGTAGAAACAGTAGATGAAATCTATATGATGGTAGCTGGATGTGATTTTCAGGAGGGGCATGCTGCGGGGATAATGAATATGTATGGAGAAATGGTTGTTCCGCTGGAATATTATGATATATTTCCAGAACTTAAAGGTGGTTGTTTGATTGTAGAAAATCAGGAAGGATATTATGGGGCAATAGACTTGGACGGAAATACAGTGGTTCCTTGTAAATATATTGATATAGACGATGTATACAATGCGCAAAAATAGAATTTTCATAACAAAATATAACAAATAAGTAAATTTCATGGTGCATAATTAAATTATGAAAACTTAAAAGAACTATTCATCAGCATGACATATGAGGAGGGGGACAAATGCCAAATATAAAAATATGCTCAGAGTGTGGTCGAAAAGTCTCAGCGGATGGGATATATTGTCCGTTTTGCGGAAATGAAATAAATAAGAACTCTGTATCAGAAAAAAATGAAACAACTGTGGAAAATAAAGAGAGAGAAGAAAAACAGCAAAAAAATTCAGAATATCAGGAATTAAAAGATAAAATTAAGAAACTGAAAAAGAAACAAGAGGTTCTGGAGTTAAAAATCAGCAATTATGACAGATTAAGCCGGAATGAGATTCCAAACTGTATACAAAATAAAGATGCACCGGATATAGCTGTTAAAAATAAAATCACAGAAACTACTGATGTTAAATGGACAGTGGCGGCAATTGCTGCTCTGATAGAATGTATTTCGGCTTTTATTCCATGGCTGTCAATATATTATGGTGATTTTGTACAGGGTGAATCTATAAGTTGTGCAGGTTTTTTTGGACTATTATCCCGTTTATCGGGAGAAAATGACTGGATAGAGTATCAGAGGGAATGGCTTTCACCGTTGGTTATAATAGGTCTTTTGGGTTTTGGTATGTTTGGATTAAACGTATATTTTTTATGGAAAGTACTGAAGAAAGAAAAAGACATAGAAATTCTTGGAATTTGTGCCGGTGGAAGTGGAATTCTTGTTGCAATAGCACTCTTTTTGTATAAGTTATTTATAAAGACAAGCATGGAAGATGAGTATATTGAATGGATTGCCGCTCATACTGAACTTGGCTTATGGCTCATGCTGATTGGTGGGATTGTACTGGCAGGCATTATGGTGTGCCATGAAAGCGAAAATAAGGACAGGAATGAAGAAATAGATTTGAAACTGGAAGTTATGAATTATGATCCGGTACTTCCGATTCGTATGGAAAATCTTATAATCACCAGTGAGAACAACGGAAATCTGGTTTTGAAATTGACATATAATGAATTTGAATGGATGATTATTGAGGAGATTGTTGCTGATGTTCAGCTGATAAAACAGAATGGGGAGGCGAAAACTCTTGTCAGAAATGCTATGTTTACAAAGAAATGGGAAAGCGTTTCGAAATATGAGATGCATGATGAGGGATATGATTTCGAAAATATAAAAAGTGCCCGGGTTAATGTTTTGTTTTATAATATATCAAATCAGCAGGAGACAGGAAGCGGATATTCAGGATATAGTGATTACCAGGAAGAAGAAATAAGTCGGCTTAGATATTCTGCTTCAAACGTTGTAATGTGCATAGAGAAAAATATCGGTAAAGAACATCAGTGTAGCTGTGGACAGATATATTCAAATAAACTGCAGAAGTGTCCGCTTTGTGGAAAGGTCAGGAAGGAATAAGGTGGAAACATGGGAAATACTGGATTTTATAAAATAAATACTCAGGAAAAGGATGTTACGGAAGAAATAGATGATCTAAGAAATGAAATGAAAAAACTGGATGATTATTGTGATGAATTATGGGAGTTAAAAGAAAAAAAACGGATAAATCTTAAAATAAATATTCAGAGAGATCAAACAGTGTTAACGAAAGAAGTAAGTATAGATTCTGGTCATAATGAACAGATAGATGTAAAGAATGAGGAAAATAAGGTTAATACTTTTTGTCCGTACTGTGGTGCCTTTGTAAATGGAATGAAATTTTGTGGGAAATGCGGAAAACAGGTAAACTAAGGTTTGATTAAAGTCTAAAGGGAGGTTTGAGAAGGCTGTAGAAAAATATGATAAGAGCAAGACATCAGAGTTGCTGGATCTGTGCAATGAAGTAAGTAGTGAGACGGTCAGCGTATATATGGAGATTGGAATGCAAGCAGGAATATTGCTGATGGCTGATATGGTAAAAAATATAAGCGTAGAAAGAGGTGTGAAGTCGTTTGAGGGGAAAGGAAAAATGTAAATCACAAAAACAAAATATTGCTGTGGCAATTATTTTAGGAATTTTATTTGGTGCAATTTTTATTGGTATATATAAAAATTCTAATACTCATATTCAGAACAACAGCGAAGTGGAAAATATTGGCGTGATTACTAATATGGATGAAAGATTATCTATTGATTTAAGTGAGTATGGAAAGGAAACGCCAGAAGATGTGTTTGTGGAATTTATACAAGCAGTATGTGATGATGATCCAGAAAGATTGATGCATACTCTGTCTCCATATTTACTGAATTCTGTTTTGGCACTCCCTGTTGATATTGAAAATTATCAAGATGTTTTAGATTGTTTTATAGATTATGAATTACATGTATGGGGGATTTTATCAAGAAAATATGAAGTTTGGGAATGCAAGATTGAAAAAATGGAGAAGTGTGACGATGAGGAATTGCAAAATTTGAATGACGATTTACAAGAACAATTGCATTATTCAGATAACAATAATATTGATATAACAGATGCAGTGAATATATATTTGGGGCTCAAATTAGAAAATGAGGAGGAATCATCTGCAGTTCAAGTATTTAAGATAGATGAAAGATGGTATGTAAATTTAAATAGTCTCTAATTTGTAACATAAAGGTTATTTGAACGTAAAAGTTTAGGAAATGAAAGTGAATTTTTTGTAAAGGAGGACAAAATGAAGAGAAAGTTGTCTGGTGTTTTAATTATTTGTTTAATTGTGATAATGTGTGTGGGATGTGGGACAAAAATGTGTCATTATTGTGGGGAAGAAATATCGAGTGATCCGTTAAAAAAAGACGGTAGATATTATTGTGACTATGATTGTTATATGAGCGAAGTTTTGGGATTTTAGGGAGGAAAACTAATGAAAAAGAGATTGTTTGTATTTTATTTTATTTTTTTAATATTGTTTTTATTGAGTGGATGCTCCAGTGTTGAAGAGATGGATTATGAAGAAATGGAAAATGCTATTGTGGAAAATGACCCTATATATTTGTATTTTAATAGTGCTCCAGATGAAATATCTGTAGAAAAAGAGTTGACTGAAAATAATAAAGAAATATGGATTAAGACAAGTACAGAATATGATGACTTTACTTATTTAGGGGCATACAAACTTGATTGTAGGATATATGATACAAATGGCGAAAAAAAATGGCTTGTAGATAATTTAGAAATTTTGTACGATGAGATACGTTTTGTTCCAACCAAGTATGATTACTCGGGAAGTTGGATGACGGAAGATGGGCATAATTGTTACTATATAGATAATATTGACTGGGAAAATGGGAGGATAAGTAGTGAAGATGACTCTACATTTTCAAGAGAACTTGAAGGATATATTGATAATAGTGATGGAAATTTGCGTTTTGGAATGAAAATAAAAAATGAAGATATACCAGCATTTAAATTCGAATTTGACAGTCAAGAGTTTGAATCCGGCTTTAATTCGTATCAGACATTTCAGGTGTTTCACTTTAATGATGAATTGCTTCATATATCACAGGAATATCTTGGTGGAATAGTTTATCAGGGTAATATATTTGCAGATTCATTTTATGAAGGTTATAATGATGGCTTGAATAGGAGCATTATATTAAAGACTGAAGATGGTGTGGAAATAGCCAATGCAGATCAAGTGATGAATGCAGGTGGAAGTATAAGTGGGGATTTAAGTGGAATGGGTGAACAGATTGATTTTGCCTATGATTTGGAAGATTTGTTCAAAGAGTATGTGGGGCAAGATATATATATATATTCATTTAATACATTGATTTCTAAAGTGACATATACGGAAAATGATATTGAACCATTTTTAACTTTGTTTCCGTATACGGAAGATGAAGAAATGTTCGAGTCGTACATCTGTATGCATAATGCTTTTGACATTTACTGTATGCATCGAGCTGGATAAACGAAAAATGTATTTAATAATAGTGAAAAGATATGATGTTAGGATCAAAACCATAAATAGATTGGCGAAATATATTCACTGAAAAAAGACAACTAAATCATATAGGAAGTGATAACCAGCTTCCGTGAAACATGCGTGAGCAGAGCAAACAAGGGGCAGTTGATGGCAAGATCCCTTTAAGTAGAGTTCAGTTATTTATTTTGTCTACTTAAGGAATTGTATCATCATAAGCTCCTTTTTATATGTTGGATTGTGAAACGAATATTAAATGCCAAAAATGTAGCGAAATATAGTTATTTATGCATATAGACCCCAATGTTGGGAACTTAGCGTCAACTTAAGGACTTTAAATCGATTTACTTGTTCTTTGAAAATCAAATAGTAAAAATATACAATTTCGAGCGTAAAATATCAGCACTATGTCTACTTGACAAATTGGTCAAAATTTGCGGCGCAGCCTCTTGAATATATACTTTTTTAGGAGGTAATGCCATGAATTATTATGATTTAATTTCTTTGATTTTGACACAGCTACATGAACGGATTAATTCCGATGAATTTCTTGAACGATTTCGACGTCCAAATTCTTTTGTGCGATATCGTAAACTGACATTGAAACAGGTTGTTGCTTATCTTGTCCATTCAAAAAAACGTTCCATGGATATTGAATTGTCTGATCTTCAGCGCCAGCTTCCGGACATTGATTTTCCTGATGTTTCCAGGCAGGCTGTTTCAAAAGCCAGAAAAGGAATTCTGCCGGATCTTTTCAAAGAACTTTTGGATAAACAGGTTGAAATGGTTTATACACACCTTGACTGTCCAAAAAACTGGTTTGGATACCGTGTTTTTGCTGTTGATGGGTCTACACTGGAGATTCCCTTGTCCAATGATACCTCTGCGGAATTTGGGGCTATTACCAGCTGCAACAATCATGATGTTTTCTGGGTTGAAGGTCTGCTCTCAACTATTTATGATGTCTTTCTCGACCAGATAATTGATGGACAGATATATACGAAAGCGGCCGGCGAACGTGATCCGGCAAGAGAGCACTGGACCCGGCTGCAGGAACTGAACCTTGCCGACAATGCCCTGCTCATTTTTGACCGTGGATATTACTCAAAAGAATTATATGAGGACCTGGTTTCCAATGGATGCAACGTTTTGATGCGTTTAAGAAAAGACAATAAATTTTGCAAATTAGGTTCCGATGATTTTTCATGGACAGCTACTTCCGCAAATGGCAAACCGATCCTTTACCGGGTTGTAAAAGTTCCTCTGCCCCAAAAGTCCAAGGAAGCAAATGAGTATCTGGTAACTAATATTATAAATCCATCTATCTCTCCATCCTTGTTATATAACCTTTATTTTGAACGCTGGAATATTATGCCGATATTTTAGAAATGCCGACTTTTGACTTTCTGAAATATTAGATTTATAGGACTTTATAAATATATCGGCATTTCTTACTATAGAGATGTAACCAGTTATCACTGTAGCTAGTCCATCTGCATTCACATCTTTTCAGAAGAACGAGGGCAATGCACCTGTATCAGGCAGGATTGCCACTTCCTACTATATCTGAATGGCTTGGTCATTCGAACATAGAAATGTCTCGCTTCTATGTAAAGGTTACTGAAGCAATGAAGAAGGAAGCACCACATAAGCTTAGCGATAGTGATAGTTCCGTCTTTAAGGATTATGTGGTGTTCAAGTATGCCAATGACGAAGATATTATCAAACGGCTTTGTGGATTGAAATAAATGCCGATAGTTTATTACCGTGCCTGACATCGGGTCAGGCATGGGATCTTATAGAAAATTTATCGGCATTTCTAAAATATCGGCATATGGAATATCGAAACAAAATACAGGGAACTAAAAGACTGGTGGGAACTGGAAGAATTTACAGGGACAAGCTGTAATTCTATTGAGCAGGAATTATATATAAACCTGTTATTCTCCAATATTGCAGCGCTTGTCAAAACAGAAGCTGACAACATTGTAAGGGAAAAAGCATTTGTAAAAAACAAATGGGCATATCAGGCAAAAAGGACTTTTATCATAGGCGAAGTCAAAGCTCTTATGCCCAAGTTCCTTTTTATGTCCATGGAAATACTGCCAGTTATCATGAATTTAATCATAAAAGCATCAAAAAAGCGTTCACAGATTCACCCTGGCAGATGCTATGAACGCTCTAAAAAGAACAGAGACCGGAAACACATTCACACAAGAAAATCCGTTCTCTAAACACATACACAAGATATAGCCATTTTGAAAGGCCTATCCTGTATAGGTCTATTAAACTATACCATAAATTCTGCAATAAGGCGATATAATTTTTTACTATTTAATTTTTAAAGAACATATTTTAATACATACAGGTATAATTCATTTAAGTTGACGCTAAGTTCCCAACATTGCATATAGACACCGTGTTGAAAATCTGCATGATAAAATGTAATTAAGAAAATATACGTATTTATAACAAATATGTATTTCGTTTATGGTATGAAAAAATTGGATAACTGTAGAATTTAAAATAAAAGTTAAGAAAGGAATGCCATGAACAATAAGAATATTGGAATATTAGAGTATTATTTTACTCTGTCTGGAGAGAAATCTGTCAGTGAAAAAAAGGAAATTTTGAAAAAAGCAGAAGAATGTCTGCGCAGAGAAGGTGCCAGAGAAATAGTATTGGATGAAAAACAAAATATATTAAGATTTAAGATTAATATCGGACGGACAGAAAATATTTTGTCAGAATATGAATTAGATATAATTTCGGGAGAAAAGAAAATACGCCTAAAACAGATCTTATTTCAGAATGACGAAAAAAGTGCAATAAATTCAATGAAATGGTATCTTAGAAGAAGAAATGAAAGAATTTCTAAAGGAATGAAATACTATGTATCGCCAGTTCGTCTGGAATGTGATGTAAACATGAATGATGGATGGGAAAATGAACTTCTGCGGCGGATTATAGATATGCTGTGCACGGTGAGTGATGATTATGATATGCTGGGACATTTAGGCGAAGGTGATGTGCCTGAGGAAATTCAGTGTGCGATACGAAAAGAATATAAACAATATGAAGGAGAAATAAGAAATGGGCTCAGTATTCGAAAAAATGATTCAGGATTTAAGTGGACAGAACTGTAAAGAAATATTAGAAGAATGTATGGAAATGAATGTAAAAAAAATCAAGAACAGACCAGTAAGATATCGATTAATTGCTCTGGGATTTGTTGCACATATGTCCCTGGAACAACTGGAACAGAAATTGCAGGAGAATGGATGCGAACAATTATATGCCAGAAACTTTATTGAAGCAACGTTGATTTATGCATTTAACAATAAATTAACTTATCAGAAATGGAAAGAGTTGGAAAAATCCTGTGAGGAGAAAATTACTACAAACGCTGAATTGGATCCCTGGTTTAATGAGAGTGCTGTAAAATACGGTGATCTGCGAAACTATCTGGAGAGTAATTCTACAGTTGACAGAGATAGATTAAAAACATTATCTGTAACCAGAAAAATGCGAGAACAGATTGAAAAAGAAGATTCAGAGGAAAAGTTTATAAAATTTGTAGAACAGAATTTGGCTGACTTCCGAAAGGTAAGAGAAAAGGCAAGATATTATTACTGCAAGTACCTGAACTTTTACATAGAGGAAAAGGTTGAAGGGTATCTGGCAGCATATGAAAGAAGATTTGGAATGGAACAGGCAGTAATAGATCTGGCAGTCTTGAAATGCAAAAGTGATTTGCGAAAAAAATCAGAAAGTGCAGAAGACGTAAGGAAAGAATTGTTAGATTCAAGGATATCATTTGGTAACATTTATGATGCATTTAACTATTTCTATTTTTCTTATATATCAGCAGACTGGCTGGAAGTAATGTTGGATGGATATAGTGATGATATAGATCAGATTAGTGTAGAAGAGCAGAAGAAATTAGCAAAAGCAATTCGTACTTATGAACATGGATGGAAAGATCTCTCTGACAGAGAAATAGTCACCAGAAAAATTGAAGAAATGAAACAAAAAGAAGAAGAATATGATCAGCAGTATGCAAGAAATACGGATACAACTCAGAGAGGTTATCAGAAGGGAAGAGCAGGGGAAAATTCTGTCAGAAATTATATAAAAGGTAATATTGACATCGACAGAACAACCCTGATCTGCTATCTGTTATTCTTTGGTCAGAAAGGCATGCGACATAAAGAACATATAGTTGACCGTGAACGTCTGGATGATATTCTAGGAGAGTGTGGATATCCAATTCTGAGAAAACAGGATGGATTTGACAATTTTATCATGCAATATCTGGAAGCAGAAAACAGAGCGGAATTTCTGGTAGATAACGTAGTTGCAGCAGCAGAGGAACAGAAAAATTTCTACTTATATAATATGTATCAGGGTGGAGTAAATGAATATGAGAGATTAAAAGCTATGATACATTAACAATATTCGTCAGAGAATGTATCTATTAATTACAAGAGAGGGGGCATTGAGAAATGGAAGAGTATTTGGGGACAGGTACTATTCTGGACTCGAGATATCAAATTACAAGGGTAATTGGTGCAGGGGGATTTGGAATTATATATGAGGCATATAATGAGAGTGTTAATCGCAAAGTGGCTATAAAAGAACTTTTTGACTCTGCGTATATGAGAAGAGATGGTGAAATAGTCATTGTAGCGGATGAAACAGATCAGGAGAAATTTGAAGAAGAACAAAAGCGATTTGAAAAAGCAAAAGAAAAGTTCCTAAGAGAAGCTCGAAGGCTGGCAGATTTCTCTTCAGAGCCGGGAATTGTTCATGTCCTGGATTATTTTGAACAGAATAATACAGCTTATATTGTAATGGAATTTCTGGAAGGGATTGGTTTAGATCAATACTTTCGGCGAGAAGGAAGGATAAAAGCGGAAGATATGTTTCGGATGCTTCTTTCTGTGATGAGAACATTAGATAAAGTACATGAAAATGGAGTAATTCATCGGGATATCAGTCCGGATAATATTATTATGATAGAGACGGAAAATAAAGAGCTCTCGGTAGCAGAATTAAATCTCAAATTAATAGATTTCGGTTCTGCAAGAAATTATATGGACGAAAGAACCCAGACGATTGAACTGAAGGATGGTTATACACCAATAGAGCAGATACAGAATCTCGGGGATAATGATTTGGGTCCATGGACAGATATTTATGCCCTTTGTGCTGTGGTATATCGTGGAATTACAGGAGAGAAACCTGTGAATGCAGTATCCAGATCTGCAAAAGACAGTCTTCTTACGCCTTCTGCAATGGGAATTAAGATAGAACCCAAACTGGAAAATGTTTTAATGAAAGGTCTCCGCGTTTGGAAAGAAGACCGTTATCAGAGTATTGCGGAAATGTTGAAAGATTTAGAACCTCTTTTGAATTTAAAGAAAGAGAAAGTTTCAAATATAAAGGGAAAAGCTACTCTTATATTTAGCTGTAGTATTTTTTTACTGGCTGCCATTTCAGTTTTTAGCTGGAGATATTATCAGAAGCATCTGCCATATTTTAAATTCCATGGAGCAAAAACGGAAACTATTTTGCTTGTGCCTTATGATGATATGAGCATACAGGAATATCAGGATGCAGTAAAGATTATTGACCAGAGAATGAGGTATCTGGCAGGAGAAGAGAACTATATTCTGCGAGAACGGGATCAAAAAATAGAATTGATAATGCCGTTGGAGTTTTTTGATAAGGAAAATATTGAAAAAGATATAAATTATACTATGAGGCAATATATAACACAGCCACATAGGCTTTCATTGGCTGTGGCTATAGACGATACTTCAGAATGGGGAAAAGGATCAGCTTATGTGATAAACGTAGAGAGAAGTGATATTGTTTCGGTTGAAAAAAAAGAAAGCAAATTACCATTTCCACACCGCCTGCCAGATCGTGTTCGGAATACAGATGAGGAATATGATGAATATATAGAAATTAAAGTTACAGAGGAAGCTGGAGAACGAATAAAGAATAAGTTAGGTAAACTTTACATTAACGAGGAAAAAAGCTATATGTTATTGTTTTCTGATGCAGGAACAAAGAAACGAGAAAAATATGGTGGAATTTCTACAGATCCTGAGGGAGATTGGACGACATATTATTTGGGATGCAAAAGTAGTTGGAAAAGGAATGTAATGAACGCTTTATTTAAAACATCTGAATTGAGCAAGCCGTTTCAGTTTACATATGAGATTCCGGTGGAGTGGGAAGAACAAAATGATTTATGGGGAGAATATCAGTGCAGAAATGATGAGATTCAGGAACCAGCAGTTAGTGCGGAGTATAGATTATCTCTTTTTGATACATGTGATACAACTCCGGGAACTGGAGCTTGGAGTGAATTATTGTATGATTTACGAAAGGAACTGGATTGTTTAGAAAAACCATATGCAATAGGTTTTTCTTTAGATGATGTAACTAGAGTTGTTGTTAAAATTGCACAGAAAGATATGAATGAATTTTTACAGAAACTATTGTTGGGTGTAAGCAGTATTGCGGTAACTGATGGAAGTGAAGAGTTAGCAATAATTAAAGAACAATTAAAAATTATACAAAATAGTAAAGATGGTTACCAAATTCAATATGTGCCTTCTAGAGACTATAACAAAGAGGAGATGAAAAAATGGAGAGAAAAGGTTCGTAAATCAGGAAATCATATAGTTTATTTGACTGTTAATGGATATAAAATTGCATCTGCTGAGTTAAATAAGTGTTCATCTGATAAATTGCTATTTAATAAAAGTTTTCTTGGAACTAAGAAATCATTCACAGAAGAAAATCTAAAGGTAATAGATATGTTGAATAGTATTCAGAAAACAGATTCAAACTATCAAAATTTTTACTGTAGAAATATACAATATAGTTCATCCGAAAACACAGTAGAAATAGGGCAAGAAATAGAGAACAAAGAAAATATGCCTAGAAATGACGAATTAAAAGGAATACAAACGATAGTAAATCAGGTTAATAAAAATGCAGATGTAACAATGTTTATAGGAGTATCTTTTACGGAGATTATTATAAAATTAAATTATAAGCTTGATAAAAGTTATGCATCAAAAGTTATTTCAGATATAGAAAAAATTTTAAACAATGGGCAGGAAATATTTAAAAATTATAATTACGTAAGTTTTTATCCGGGATGCAGAGATCAAGAACAAAATGTACGCATAATATATCCGGCATCTAATGACGAACGGGGAACCCCCCATTTATGCTATAACTATGCGTTAAATTACGATTCCGAACAGTTAGAAATGATTTCTCAGATAAAAAGAAATACAACATTGCAAAATTATCTTACAGATGATTCATTTAACGATAACGTAGAGTGGTGGTGGTATGATTATGAAGTCCTCGACTGGTAAGAAAAATGTTGAAATATATTTATATAATCAGGAAAAATTAGTTTTAGATGGTAGATATAGAATTTTACATATTTTGCAAGGAGATGAAAAATCGAACCTGTATGAAGGATGCCATGAAAGGTTAGAAAAAGAAGTTTTAATAAGGGAATTGAAAGTTGAGGATGAAACTGCACGAGAAGTTCTTGCAACTGCGAGGAGACTTGGGGATTTTTCAGATATAGCAGGAATTTTTCATGTAATGGACCAATTTAACAGTGATGGAAAATCGTACGTGATTTTTGAGAAACCTTGTGGAAATCGTATGGACAAAGTTTTGGCGTCAAGTGGGAAATTGTCAGAAATAGAATTATATCAAGCATTTGATTCATTAATTAAATCGTTGGAACGCCTTTACCGAGCAGAAATAAAATGGCTTCCGATAAAAGCTGAAAATTTGTATATTCAAGAGGATGGAAGTTTGCGTTTATATCCCGAAATTATGAACCTAATGAATAATATGAAAGATTATGTTTACCAGATCAGTGAAATTATGTATCAATGTATTTCTGGAAAAAAAGCCCAAGAATTTCCGCTACGAATTTTGTACGATGAACTTCTTCCCTTAGAACAACTGAATCCAAAAGCTGATGCAGATTTTATACAGGTTGTAAATAAAGGAATGGAACTTGAAAGAGATTTATCTTACATATCATTATTAGAGTTGAAAGAAGCACTTGATATTTGGAAAGCAGGAAAAGAGCAGAATAGCTATAAAAAAAGGTATTTGTTAGTAAGTGGAATAGTATTTGCAATTATGATAATTGGTATTTTGTTTGGCTTATATACAAAATATGAGGAACAAATACGTTTTTGGGGAATCGAAACGGAAACTGTGATGTTGACTCCATCTTCTGAGATGTCACAAAAAGATTATCAGAAAGCAGTTTCTGTCATTGACAAAAGAGTTCATAAAATTGCTGGAAAACAAAAATATTTAGTCAAAGATTTAAATGGGAAAATAAAAGTGATTATGCCGTTAAAGCTATACGAAGAGACTATGAGTAAGGCAGAAATGGAACAGTACCTAACGATGCCGTTAAAATTTTCAGTCTCTATTGGAAGTGTATGGCTGGGATTTGCGGCACAATCAATAGATAATTATGAAATTATCGAAAATAATGAGATAGAAAAAATTGAAGAAAAAGTGAATGAAGGACTTACATCATATTCTACAGGTGAGGAAGTAAATAAATTTCTGGAGATTACTTTGTCTGACAATGCTGCTAAAAGATTAAAAGAAAAATTTCAAAAGCAATTTGAAGTGTTTGAAGAAACTTGTACAGACTCTTTGAATCGACCGGTTATGGCAGGATCTTTGGATGCCTACAGACAAACAGAAAACCCGAGTACTGAGATAATGGGGCACAATGATGAATGGAATAAATTATATTTTCCGGAAAATACCAGTTTTCAATATGCAAAGGAATTTTGGCAATCAGAGACATTTGATTCTGAATTTGAAATTCAGTCAGAAATAAAGGTAGATTGGCGAAACAGAGGTGATAAAGCATTAATAAACTGGGTAAATGATGAGCAAATGATATCAGAACCAGCAGTTAAATTGGAGTATATAAGAGATGAGTATTATAAGCTGGAAGACGATGGGGATTTTCTTCATGACATAGCGGATATAGCAGGACATCTGGAAGCATTGAATGTTCCGTATATAATAGGACTTTCTGAGAAAGAGAATATTGTAGTTAAAGTAAGTCAAAAGGATATGTCGAACTTTGTAGCGAATATACTGGGGGAATCGGGTGACATAACTTTAGAAAATTGCTGGGGTTATAACAGCATGATAAATGTTAAAAACTTGCAATCAAAAACAGGGAAAAATGGTACTTTGCAGTGGATTTTGGACGTAGAGGACACAAAAGATAAAATAGAGGAATTTATGCAAAGCGTGTTGGAGTCTGATGGATATATTTATCTTACTTCTCCGGGGAAGTATTGTATTGGGAAAATGAAAATAGATCAATGTCCGGAAGGGGAAGATACAGGAAGTGTATCTGGTTATTGGGCATATCGTTTAGAGTTTGAAGATGCTTTATTAGGAGAAAATGGAAAATTTACGGAAGATATGGAACCGCTCTTACTAATGTTTCAACGAATGAGTATGTTTGGAAATATGAAAAGTAAATACAATTTAAATAGAATTCAGTATAGTGATAAAAGTGAAACAGTGTCTGAGTGTAGGATAGTCAACTATAATTGGGAATTATGTGATTCAGAATTGGATGAAATAAAAAAGATGGTAAAGCAGGAAGATGCATATGCTGGGGTTAGTGAACAGAAAGAGGAAACAGGCATTAATCCAGGTGAAAAAGTGTTAAATATAAGCTTTAATATGAATTTGAATCAAGATTATGTAGAGGAAGCTGTCCGGAGAATACGCAATATCTGGAATACATGTTCATTAGAAAATACCAGGTATGAAGAAGTTCGTTTTTTTATTGATAAAACGAATTTGGAACCTGTGGTGAGAATGTGGAAATACTCTGGCAAAGGTGAATGGTTATCGTATGTTAATTATTGGGGTTGGGACAATGATTATGAAGAGAAATTATTTAATGCAATAAAGAAATCTGTGAATGAAAAAGGAGAGTTTGGTAAATGGGTGAAATTTAGTGAATAATTTTACGAAAAAATTTTATAAAATTAAAAATTCCTCTGTTTTTATAACAAATATGCATTTTCCAGAAGTTACAATAGGTTTATCAAAAGAAAACAAAAGCAATATACTTTTGAAAATTAAAAAAGCAGGAGGAAAAGCAAATGAAAGAAGTATCTAAAGAAGAAATGAGAGAGGTAACAGCAGGAAGATGGAAATGTGATATGTGCGGCAGAAAATATAAATTTTGGATTCAGCTTTGGTCGTGGGCAAGTCATGGATGTGTTGGATTCAAATATCATTGGGTTTTCTGATTGTTAGAAGGATTTTGTTTTGCAACATAATAAGTCGCTGATAAAAATGTGAAATATAATTATCAAAACAGGAGGAAATGAACATGGGATTTTTTAGAAATTCAAGAGGAACAGCAGTAGGAGAGACAAGCTCAAGCGGATTATATGGTGACATGTATGGTAGCTATGGAGGTAAGGTATACGATGATGGAACTATTGTCAACAAATATGGACGTATTGAAGGCTCGATAGATTCAGATGGAAACATTTATGACCGTTACGGACATGAGACTGATTATACATATGGAGATTAATTAATAATAACAGGGGGCTTTCATTAGCCCCTTTGTTATTATGTAACAGGCTCCAAATGACTCTGAAAGTTAAATATGTAGCGAAATATAGTTATCTATGTACTCTAACGTTTATTCTAATGGCATGATATAATCTGATTATGGAAACAAAAAGTAGAAAAAAAAGAGGTGGATTGGTGTGAAGAAAGTGAAAAAAGTTTGCATTAAGTTGTTGGCCGCTATTTTAATATGTGTGATGATCTGTCCTGTAAGTGGGATAAAAAATGTTCGGGCGGCAAGTCTCAATAAAGATGATGCCTTTGAGGTATATATTTATGTATTAAGAAAATGGCTGGAACAGGGAGTCTATGTAACTGTTAATAACGATATTTCAAATTATGTAACGGATACACGAAAAAGACCAACAGAAAGAATTCCACTATGTACAATTTTTGATGAGGAAGAAGGATATTCCACAATTGAAGATTTAAATGGGGATGGAATGCCGGAATGTGTTATAGGAACAGGTATTGGAAAATCAGGATATATGCTTGTCCTTACAATATATAAGAATAATATTGTAAGACTTTTGAGCGTGTTTAAAACTACAGGTAGAGGCACTCCGACTGTTTATTATAATAAAAGTAAAAATACATTTGCAATTGTACAGTTAACAAGTGCAAGGACGAGAGCAAGACATATCTACCGAATTCAAAATGGTAAATTAAGCAGGGTTACAACTATAGCAGATTCTGTGGGGCAAATGCTTGGAAATGGAAAAATACCGATGCTTTATTATGTAAATGGAAGGAAAGTATCAAAAGCTACTTACATGAAGCGGTATAATGCATATGTGAAATATGCAAAGCAATCAGAGATGATAATTACTTAGTAAGTAATCTGGAAAGAAGATGTATGATACGAAAAATTTGCAGATGCCAGGAAGTAAAATTCCTGGCATCTTTTAGCATTGATAGAAACTGTATTCTTGATGGGTGTTTGATAGAGAAAAATAAGAAATGATATATGAAGGGGATATGATAAACTGTGAGAAAAATAAAATTTGTTTGTATTTCGGTGTTGATAGTTTGTGGTTTTGTTCTGGTAAAAAAAGCAGATGATCGAGAAATGCTTTTGGTGTTAAATGAAGTGCAAAACGGGGATAAATCAATCGTTCAATGGGAAGATGAGAACTTTGGAGAGTCTATATGCAAAGCTTTTGGGAAAGACAAAGTAACCTATACAGATATTGAATATGTAACGGGGATTGATATAGATTCTCAGTATGTAGTAAGAGTATATTCAGAAAATAACGAAAAGGAATATACTTTTAAGACAAATAACGGTGAATGTGTAATGCTTGCGCCACAGGAGTTTACGACATTGGATGATCTGAAAAAGTTTCCGAATCTTCGAAAACTGTATTTAAATGAATGTAGAGTAGAAAATAATGAGGCTCTGGGAGAGTTAGAGGGGTTGGAACAATTGAATTTAGATAAATATGCAATAGATTTGCTTGATGTTTTAGAAAGGCTGATGGCATTAACAGATTTGACTATTAGTGGAGTGGATCTTAGAAGTATGCAATCGCTAACAGGAATGACGGAAATGAAAAATTTATGGTTAAGCAGTGATAATATTAAGGATATTGATGATTTGTCCGGGCTCGTTAACTTAGAGGAATTGGTATTATATAGAAATCAGATAGAAGATATATCATCGCTGAGGAATCTAAAAAAACTTACAAAATTAAATTTGGACGAAAATCTAATAGAGGACGTAGAACCGTTAGCTGACCTGACAGATCTTAAGGAGTTATATCTGCAGGATAATCCGATTAAGAATATGGATTTACTCAAAAATCTTACAGGAACAGAAATAAAAAACTGAAAAATGAAATTTCTCTTCATTTCCATAACAAATATGTATTTCCAAGAAGCTATAATAGGCTTATCAAAAGAAAACAAAGTAAAATACTTTTGGAAATTAAAAATCAGGAAGAGGAATATAAGAGAAGTATCTAAGGAAGAAAAGATAGAGGTAACAGCAGAAAAATGGATAGGTATTTAGTAAGCGCTTAAATCTTGGGTAGCTTTACCAATTCTGTTTTTGAACTCATAATGATGATAGTAAATAGATTTTTACTACACTCCTCTTGATAGGAGATAGAAATTTACTACACTTGGAGGTTTCATT
>ENA-OQKN01000968-OQKN01000968.1-human-gut-metagenome-genome-assembly--contig:-NODE-968-length-19433-cov-6.490366_pt1 | contig 19433 bp, 17 predicted proteins | sample MGYA00242776_ERZ504794 | MGnify/ENA primary metagenome ERZ504794 (study PRJEB26092, sample SAMD00036434) | human gut metagenome | host: Homo sapiens | study: EMG produced TPA metagenomics assembly of... | reverse complement strand
GGAAGTCATAAAAAGCCGGTAGCCCGGGTAGCAGTTAACTGGAGTGCCCAGAAGGATGATGTAGGTACTGCCCTGGTGGGTGTGGGAAATGAGCAGGAGGCCAGAGAGAACTGTGCTGCTTTTGACGGGGAGCGGACCGATCAAGAGATCCAGTTACTGGATGACGAGATTAAGCGCCTGGGAATTTAATATGTTTGGGTCAAAATACTTTTTGGCACAAACGCAGGAACAGGCAAAAAAGAATAATTAAAGCATTACAGGCGCAGTGGATTTTACTGCGCCTGTTGTGATGTGAGTAATTTATATATGTGCAGGAAAAAGCAGGCAGCTGTGTCAGGGCAAGAATCTGCAGAACGTCTGAATTGTTTGCCAAATCCCCTGAAATTATGTAAAATATATGCGGAAATATAGATAAATTCGGAAAAATGTGATAAAGTAAGCATTAAGAAATTGCTAATTAGAATGGTAAGGAGGCTGTTATGAGGCTTGTTACATATGAAGTAGAGCATAAAGGCGGTCTGGGTGTGATCAGCAAGGATGGAAAATGGGTCTATCCTCTTCGCTCCCTGGATATGGATTATAAGACGATGCAGGAACTGATCGAAGGGATCAGCGAGTCAGAAAAACAGCTGTTGGAGTACGTATCTGGTCAGGATCCGTACAAGATAAGAGGAGCGGCACCGATAGAGGAGGTCAGATTTCTGGCGCCGATCAAAAATCCAAAGCAGGATGTGATCTGTCTGGGCATCAATTACATGGATCATGCAGAAGAATCTGCCCGCTACAAAAAAGAGGCATTTGGAGGGGAGCGTCCCTACGCAGTTTACTTTTCCAAACGTGTAAATGAATCAGTGGCAAACGGTGATGGCATCCAAAGCCATTCTGACATTGTGACTGATCTGGATTATGAGGTGGAGCTGGCGGTTATCATTGGAAAAGAAGCAAAAAATGTGCCGGAGGAGGAAGTAAAGAACTACATTTTCGGTTATACCATTATCAATGATGTCAGTGCCAGAACCCTTCAGACACGGCACAACCAGTGGTATTTTGGAAAGAGCCTGGATGGATTTTTCCCAATGGGACCATGTATCACAACAGTGGAAGATATCCCATATCCGCCAAAGCTTTCTATCCAGTCCCGCGTCAATGGGGAATTAAGACAGGACAGCAATACAGAACTGCTGATATTTGGAATTGACCACATTGTCAGTGAGCTTTCCAAGGGAATGACATTAAAGCCGGGAACCATTATTGCCACAGGTACACCGGCAGGTGCGGGAATGGGATTTACACCGCCCAGATTTTTAAAGCCTGGGGATGTGGTAGAATGCACCATAGAAGGAATAGGAACACTGACTAATCCGGTAGTTGAGTAAGGAAACATTTTAGACACCGAAAGATCCTTAGAGTACACAGACAGCAAAAGGAGGCATGCATACAATGGAATTTATCCCAATGACTATTAAGAAAGAGAAAAACATTGCCCTGATCGCCCATGATCAGAAAAAGCATGAATTAATGGAATGGTGTAAGGCAAATAAATCTATTCTGGAGAAACATTTCCTATGCGGAACCGGAACTACAGCAAGGATGATCACTGATTATACAGGGCTTCCGGTAAAAGGATATAACAGCGGTCCATTAGGAGGAGACCAGCAGATCGGTGCCAAGATCGTAGAAGGGCAGATCGATTTCGTCATCTTCTTTTCTGATCCGTTGACAGCACAGCCTCATGATCCGGACGTAAAGGCACTGCTGCGTATTGCGCAGGTTTACGATATCCCTATTGCAAACAACAAGGCAAGCGCAGATTTTATGATCTCCTCTCCGCTTATGGATGAAGAGTATGAGCATGATGTGATCAATTTCAGACAGAATATTTCAGAACGGGCGCAACAGTTATAGTAAGGCCAATGCTGCTTTTTGCCAAAAGGGGGAACACAGATGGAACAGAAATTATATGATCTTATGGATTGGGCGGGGATCGAGGAACTGACTTATTCCGAGTCAGCTGATCCCTATAGAATGTTAGGACCGCATGTAACAGAAGAAGGCTTATTAGTACAGGCATTTATCCCGACAGCAACGGCCATTACTGTAAAGCTGACAGGAAATGGGAAAAAATATCCTATGGAGCTTGCAGACGAAGCTGGTTTCTATGCAGTATTGATCCCGAGAAAAACAGTGACCGCCTACACCTTGCTTGTCACATATGATAATGGAACGGAGGAAGAGATCCATGATCCTTACTCTTTCGGACCGCAGTTTACAGAAGAGGAATTAAAGAAATTCGGAGCAGGCATCTACTACGACATTTATGAGAAAATGGGTGCCCATCCTATGACGATTGACGGAATAGAAGGTGTTTATTTTGCAGTATGGGCTCCATGTGCCATGCGTGTCAGCGTAGTAGGTGACTTTAATTTATGGGACGGAAGACGCCATCAGATGCGCAAAGTAGGCGAAGGAGATGCCAGTGTATTTGAACTGTTTATTCCGGGACTGAAGGTGGGATGTCTTTATAAATATGAGATCAAGACCGCTGCAGGACTGCCTATGATGAAGGCTGACCCTTATGGAAACTATGCAGAGCTGCGTCCAAATAATGCTTCTATCGTATGGGATATCAACACTTATCAGTGGAAAGATAAAAAATGGATGGACAAGCGGGCTGTTACTGATACGAAGGACAAGCCTTTAAATATTTACGAAGTCCATTTAGGTTCCTGGATGCGCAAAGAGATCGCAAAGGACGAAAATGGGGAAGGTATCATTGGTTCTGAATTTTATAACTACAGGGAACTGGCAGTAAAACTGGCAGAGTATGTAAAAGATATGGGGTATACCCATGTGGAGCTTCTGCCGGTTATGGAGCATCCTTTAGATGCTTCCTGGGGATATCAGGTAACTGGTTATTATGCCCCCACCAGCCGCTATGGCACACCAGACGACTTCATGTATTTCATGGATTATATGCATGAACAGGGCATTGGCGTGATCTTAGACTGGGTACCGGCCCATTTTCCAAGAGATGCCTTTGGAATGGCATGCTTTGACGGAACCTGCGTTTATGAACATGCAGACCCAAGAAAGGGGTCTCATCCTCACTGGGGCACTTTGATCTATAATTATGGCCGTCCTGGGGTATCTAATTTCCTGATCGCCAACGCATTGTTCTGGGCTGAGAAGTATCATGCAGACGGCATCCGTATGGATGCAGTAGCTTCCATGCTGTATCTGGACTATGGTAAAAATGATGGCGAATGGGTGGCAAATATCTACGGCGGAAATGAAAATCTGGAAGCAGTAGAGTTTTTAAAACACTTAAATACTATATTTAAGGGCAGAAAAAATGGCGCGATCCTGATCGCAGAGGAATCTACCGCATGGCCGATGATCACCGGTGATCCAAAGGACGGCGGACTGGGCTTTGATTATAAGTGGAATATGGGCTGGATGAATGATTTCACCAACTACATGCGCTGTGACCCGTATTTCCGTAAAAATAACTATGGGGAATTGACTTTCTCCATGCTTTATGCATACAGTGAAGACTTTGTCCTGGTATTCTCCCATGATGAGGTAGTTCACGGAAAAGGCTCTATGATGGGCAAAATGCCTGGAGAGACCTTAGAGGCAAAGGCAGAAAATCTGAGGGTTGCTTACGGCTTTATGATGTCCCATCCGGGAAAGAAGCTGCTGTTTATGGGACAGGACTATGGTCAGATCGACGAGTGGAATGAAAATGCATCCCTGGAATGGGATCTGTTAAAATATCCGCTGCACAAGAACATGCAGACTTATGTACGTGAGTTAAACAAGCTGTATCAGGCACATCCGGCACTGTATGAGCAGGATTTTGAAACAGAGGGATTTGAGTGGATCAACTGCAGCTACCATGAGGAAAGCATGATCATGTTTGTGCGCAGGGGCAAAGAAGAAACTCTTCTTTGTGTATGCAACTTTGATAATGTGGATCATGATAAATTCCGTCTTGGAGTGCCATTTGCAGGAAAGTATAAAGAGATCTTTAACAGTGATTCTAAGGAATTTGGCGGCGAAGGCCGTACCAACAGCCGTGCAAAATCTTCCAGAAAAATGGAATGGGATGAAAGAGAAAACTCTATTGAGATCCATATTCCGCCAATGAGCTTTATGGTATTTTCCTGCACACCAGAGGAGAAGAAGGAAAGCCCGAAGAGACTGACCACGAAGAAATCTGAGCCGAAGAAGCTGACTACTGCGAAAAAATCTGAGCCAAAGAAATTAGCAACAAAGAAGGAAGAACCGAAAAAGCTGACTACTGCAAAAAAAGAAGAGCCAAAGAAGTTAACAACAAAGAAGGCGGAGCCTAAAAAACTGACTGCGGTGAAGAAAGAAGAGCCCAAAAAGCTTGCTACAGCCAAAACGGAGGCACACAAGCTGGAGACTAAAAAAGAAGAACCAAAGAAATTAGCTACAGCTAAAACGGAGGCACACAAGCTGGAGACTAAAAAGGAAGAGCCGAAAAAGTTAGAAACAGTCAGGGAAGAGCCAAAGAAACTGGAAACAGCCAAACCTGATCCGGTTCCGGCACCAGCTGCGGAAATTCCGGCATCACCGGAAAAAACCACTCCGGCATCTAAAAAAGCTGCTCTCAGAGCAGCAAAAAAGCGGGGACGCAGCAGAAATAAATAAAAATACATATACTGAATTGCTACGTGCTTTGCACTCACGCAATTCTAAAAACATTCGTAATCCGCTCATTTTTCTTCAAAAAATGGCTTCTTACTCATGTTTTTGGCGGGTCCCAAGTTCAAAAATCCTCCTGCAGGCAAGCTTGCATCGGATTTATGACTTTTTGACCCTGGTATCATATCATAAGTATTACAACATAGGGGGGTTATCATGCTTCCTTCCGTGAGAAAGCTATGGATGACGATCTCCATAAAAAGAAAAATAGGATTTTTTGCAGCCATGGTCATTTTGATCATGGCTCTTTCTGCTTCTTTTAATGTATGGATCACCAATGTATCCTTAGGAAGCTTTGGCAGGATCCTAAATGACAATTCCAAATGTAACGATTTTCAGGATGCACTGGACCTGGAAATAAAGGCCTTTGAACATTACGTGCGCAATTCAGATGAAGAAAGCCGCAATACTTACCGTGTAGCCTGTGTAAGGACAGAACGCTGCCTGTGGTCATTGCCTTCTGATTATAGAAGGATCGGAAAAGAGCGCAGTGCCAGAACCTGGAGTATAAGAAATGCTTATGAAAGCTACAAAGTTCATCGCGATGACGTTGCAGAGGGAAACAAAACAGGCAGTGAATTTGTGGAGGAATTGTATTACGTATACAGAATGCAGGAGTATATTCAGGAATATACAGACCGTCTGATACAGATAACCATGACAAAAGGAACCGAAGATTATCAGAGAGAAGCAGCCGTATTTTCTAATATTCCCTATATAATTCTTGGCATTTCCATTGTATTTATGGTCGCAGCAGTCTGGCTTACAAAGATTCTTTCAAATTCTGTTGCAAAGCCTGTTTTAGCGCTGGCTGTAAGTACCAGAAAGATAGCAGCCAATGATTTTGACGAGCCGGACCTGATCATAGAGAATAAAGATGAAATGGGCGAACTGGTTGCGGCGTTCAATGTAATGAAGCACAGCACAAGAGGTTATATTGAGACCATGCGTAAGAACAACGAGATGCAGGAGCTTCTTTATAAAGAGGAAATGGAACGCAGCAATATGGAGAAACAGTTGAATTCTGCCAGACTGGAATTGTTAAAAAGCCAGATTAATCCTCACTTTCTGTTTAATACATTAAACATGATCGCATGTACAGCGAAGCTGGAAGATGCAGGGGATACAGAAAAAATGATCTTAAGCCTGGGAAACCTTTTTCGTTATAATTTAAAGACCACGGAACAGTTTGTGACCCTGGAACGGGAATTAAAGATCGTAGAGGATTATATGTATTTGCAGAAAATGCGTTTCGGAAGCAGGATCAAGTATAGACTGAGTCTGGAAACGGATGCAGCAGCAGTAATGATCCCCTCTCTTTCTTTACAGCCCATTGTGGAAAATGCGATCGTCCATGGTATTTCCAAAAAGGAAGGGGGAGGTATCCTCCATGTGCGTATCTGGAAAAAAAATCAGGGCCTGATCCTTTCAGTAGCAGATACAGGTCTTGGGATGAGTGAAGAAAGGCTGGAAGAAGTAAGAAAAGCCATGGCAGAAAGACGTACAGCCAAGATAGGTATTGGACTGGGAAATATTTATAAACGTATCCACATGATATATCAGGGAGGAGACCTTCAAATTTACAGCTGTGAGGGTAAAGGGACCATCATACAGATGATACTTCCGCAAAAGGATGCAGGGATGAAATACAGGGGGGAAGATCAAAATGTACAGACTGCTGGTAGCAGATGATGAAATCATCGAGAGAAAAGTTCTTTTGAAGACTTTGCAAAAGAATTTAGAGGGACAATGCGAGCTTTTTCAGGCAGAAAACGGCAGGGAAGCTCTGGAGATATATGAAAAAGAAAAGATCCAGATCGCCATACTGGATATTGAGATGCCGGGCATTAATGGAATACAGGCAGCAGAAAAGATCAGGGAAAAGGATAAAAACTGCTGTATTATCTTTCTCACAGCCTATGATGAATTTTCTTATGCAAAAAAGGCTATCACAGTCCGGGCCCTGGATTATATTTTAAAACCATGGGATGAAAAAGAACTGATGCTGGTGTTAGAAGAAGCTATGCGTCTGGCAGGAGAAAAGGAAGAACAGACCAGGATAGGAAAGGTGGCAGAACAGGCAGAAGCAGGTCAGCAGATCATGGAAGAAGAGCTAGATTATGCAAATGAAAATCTGCGCATCAGCAAAGTGACAGAGATGCTGAAGGATTATATCTGTGAAAACTATATGAAAGATCTTTCTGTGCAGCAGATGGCTGAAAAGACAAATTATTCCGAACCTCATTTCTGCCGTTTATTTAAGCAGAGTTTTGGCCAGAATTTCACCTCATATCTTACGGAATACCGCATCAATATGGCAAAAAAGATGTTGGAACAACCTACGGTAAATGTAAAGGATGTAGGTAAAAATGTTGGATATGAGGATTCAAACTATTTCACAAAAGTGTTCAGAAGGATCACAGGACAGAGCCCGACGGAGTATAGAAATACAGTTTTCAGGGAAAAGGGATAAAAATTTCCTTATTAAGTCAAAATCGTACTAGGATTATCAAAAATTTACCATGTTCAGAACAAGATTTTACCCCTATAATGAAATCAGCATAAAGAAAGCGTAAAAAAACATGTGAAAAACGCATTAATAGGAGGGTAAAAACATGAAAAAAAGATGGTTAAGCGCAGCACTTTGCACAGCTATGGTAGCTGGATTACTGGCAGGATGCGGATTAAAATCCCCAGAAACAACTACTACAGCAGCAGCTACTGAGGCAGCTAAGGAGGAAGCGACCACAGCAGCAGAAGCAAAAGAGGAATCCAAAGGAGAGTCTGCAGCAGCTGGGGAGCCTGTAGGACCTGCAGTTACTCTGGTAATGGCAGAGGTTAATCCACTGGATACTATCGTTGGACAGACTGATACAGCATTCAAAGAGAAAGTAGAAGAGCTGTCTGGCGGATCTATTACAGTAGACCTTCAGGCAAGTGGTGTTCTTGGTTCTGAAAACGACGTTCTGGATACCATGCTTGGCGGTGGCGGAACTATTGATATGTCCCGTATCTCCGCATTCGCACTGACAAGCTACGGCGCACAGAAATCCGTTCTTTTGTCTGTACCTTATACATTTGTAAACCGTGAGCATTTCTGGAAATTTGCAGACAGTGAACTGGCTCCAGAGTTCTTAATGGAACCTCATGACAACGGACTGGGCGTAAGAGGTCTGTTCTACGGAGAAGAAGGTTTCCGTCATTTCTTCACTGTTAAGCCGGTAAATACTATTGAAGACTTAAAGGGAATGAAGCTTCGTGTTTCTAACGACCCGATCATGACCGGTATGGTATCAGGACTTGGTGCAAACGCAACTGTAGTTTCCTTCAACGAACTGTACTCTGCACTGCAGACAGGTGTTGTTGATGGCGCTGAGCAGCCGATCGCAAACTATCAGTCCAACGCATTCCCAGAGGTTGCTCCTAACCTGATCCTTGATGGACATACATTAGGTGCTATCCAGGTTATCATTACTGATGAAGCTTGGGATAAGTTAACTCCAGAGCAGCAGGATGTTCTGACCGAAGCTGGAAAGTATGCATCTGAATACAACCGTAAGATCTCTGAAGAAGCAGAGAACAAGGTTCTGGATGAGTTAAAGGCTAATGGCGTATCTGTAGTAGATGTTGAAGATAAGACTCCATGGCAGGAAGCTTGCAAGGACATCATCGAATCCTCTACAAAGGATAACGCAGAACTGTATCAGAAGATTCTTGATATGGCAAAATAATCTGAGCCAGTCAGATAAATAGGCAAATGGTGTATCTGGCGCAGGAGAGCGCGTCTCTCCTGCGCTTTTAATTAAGAAAGGGGACTGAAAAATGCCTTCAATTTTTGAAAAAATCGATAAGTTCCGTCCTTTATATGATGCAGCATACAAGTTTGTATTATTCATCTGCAAGCTTCTGCTTGTGATTGATATCCTCATTACCTGTATGTCTGTTGCAGGACGTTATATCTCATTTATCCCGGATCCGGCCTGGTCTGAGGAAGTAGTTCTTTCCTGCATGGCTTATATGGCAGTTCTTTCCGCAGCGCTGGCTATCCGTCGCGGCGCTCATATCCGTATGACTGCTCTTGACAGCTATCTGCCAAAGAATCTGGTAAAATTCCTGGATATCCTTGCTGATGTGGCTGTTTTAGTATTGGCTGTTATCATGTTGACTGTAGGCTGGAATTATGCTTCCGGCATCGGTGCAAAAGGTACTTATGTAAGTATGCCGACTGTATCCCGTTTCTGGATGTATCTGCCTGTTCCGTTAGCAGGTATTGCAATGATCATTTTCGAGATTGAAGCATTGTATAATCATATCAGAAGTTTTTATGTAAAGGAGGAAAAGTAGAATGAGCGTAGATAGTATGGCAATTTTAATATTACTTGGAAGCTTCTTCCTTATGATCATGCTGCGTTTCCCAATTGCGTATGCAGTAGCCCTTTCTTCTGTATTCTGTCTGATGTCTCAGGGACTTCCTCTGACCACTATCTGCCAGCAGATGGTAAAAGGAATCAGTTCCTTCAGCTTAATGGCAGTACCTTTCTTCATCACCATGGGATGCCTTATGGGGTCCGGTGGTATTTCTGAAAAACTGATCGCTTTGGCAAATGCCTGTGTAGGCTGGATGCGAGGCGGTATGGCAATGGTAAACATTGTTGCTTCTTATTTCTTTGGTGGTATTTCTGGTTCTGCATCTGCAGATACTGCTTCTTTAGGATCCATCCTGATCCCTATGATGGTTGACCAGGGATATGACGGTGACTTCTCTACAGCAGTTACCATTACTTCTTCCTGTGAGGGACTTCTGGTTCCTCCAAGCCACAACATGGTTATTTATGCTACTACAGCAGGTGGTATTTCTGTAGGAAGCTTATTCCTTGCAGGTTATGTTCCAGGCGCACTTTTAGCTGTATCCCTGATGGTTGGTTCTTACATTATTTCTGTAAAACGCAATTATCCAAAGGGTGACAAGTTCAGCATAAAGAACCTGCTTAAGCAGTTAAGTGTTTCTTTCTGGGCACTGGCAGCAGTCCTTATCGTAGTATTCGGCGTTGTAGGCGGTGTGTTCACAGCTACTGAGTCTGCAGCAGTTGCAGTTATCTACAGTTTGATCGTCAGCGTATTTATTTACAAGGGCCTTGACTGGAAAGGTGTATGGAGAGTATTAGGCGAGTGTGTAGATACATTATCTATCGTACTGATCCTGATTGCAACTTCCAGTATTTTCGGTTACTGCCTTACAAGACTTCATGTACCAGACCTGGCAGCCCAGGCTATTGTCGGACTGACCAGCAATCCGATCCTGATCGCTCTTTTATTAAACCTGATCCTTCTGGTATTAGGCTGTATCATGGATATGGCGCCGATCATCCTGATCGCAACTCCTATCCTTCTTCCAATCGCTACCTCTATTGGTATCGACCCGATCCAGTTTGGTATCATGGTTGTCCTTAACTGTGGTATCGGACTTCTGACACCTCCTGTAGGTGCTGTACTTTTCATCGGTTCCGCTGTTGCAAAGATCCCGATGGAAAAGGTTGTAAAAGCAACATTACCATTCTATCTGTGTATGATCATTACCCTGATCCTGATCACCTTTGTACCAGGAATCAGCTTATGGCTTCCAAGTGTATTTGCACACTGATAGGGGTATAATAAAAGTAAAGTATATATAAAAGAAGTACATATAAAAATAAGGGGGGTGTCGAGGACATCCCCTTTGTGATATAATGAGTCCAAAAGAAAAACAAACGACACCGAAGGTGGCATTTGTTTTTCTTGGACCATTAACGAAGGTTCCGCCTGCGAAAGCAGGCAGTAGAGCGCGTCAGCGCGGGGAACCTGAGTATAAGATATAATGAGCGCAGGGAAAAACAAGCGGCTGCGTCAGCAGACATTTGTTTTTCACAAGCTATTAACGAACGAATCGCCTGCGTAAGCAGGCAGTGGAGCGCGAATGCGCGGGATTCGTGAGTTTCGTAAGTGTATACTCACAGCTAGGGGGAAAATTATATTATGTATCAATACCGTTATAAAACCACCAGAGGAGAATACTGGAAAATGTCCATGTATTTCATTTACCATTCCATGACAGGCATGGTAAACCTGGTTTTTACAGCAGCTCTTTTAGCCCTCACTTTTGCAAAATGGGGATCTTCAGGAAACATATTCCGTATCTGTATGGTTTTAGGCTGCTGCCTTTTTACCATCTTTCAGCCTCTGGCTATTTACCTAAGTGCAGGAAAGCTGGCATCTGCATCCGGAGAAGATACAGAGATCCGTCTGGACGATGTTGGGATCCAGGTAAAAGTGGGGAATACCTACGATAAGATCCCGTGGAGAAAAATAGTAAGGATCGCAAAGCTGCCTGGTATGGCTATTATTTTTACAGATCCGTCCCATGGATATCTGCTTACAGACCGGGTAGTAGGAGAGGACAAAAAAGCCTTTTACGACTGGCTGATGAAGAAACAATCCCAGACCTTGAAAAAGGAAAAATAAAAGCAGGCACAGAAAGATTCTGAGAGAACATTTATAAGATCAGGAGGCAACAATGGTAAAAAAAGGGATATTCTGCTTGTGTATGACCGTTCTTATTTTAGGCGGCTGCACTCTGGGAGGGGTATCATTAAAAGGGAAAGAAAAGCTGGCAGAACCGGATTTTGTCCTGACTTATGCAGAAAACCAGGCTGAAGATTATCCTACGACCCAGGGCGCCTATAAATTTGCTGAACTGGTAAAAGAACGTACCGGGGGAAAAGTAGAGATTCTGGTAAATGCAGGGGGAATGTTAGGAGATGAAAGGTCTGTGATTGAACAGATCCAGTTTGGCGGGATCGATTTTGCCAGAGTTGCCCTTTCTACAGCAGCAGAGTATATTCCCAAGCTGAATGTACTTCAGATGCCTTATCTGTATACAGGAGCAGATCATATGTGGAAGGTACTGGAAGGTCCTATAGGAGATGAATTCCTTGAGGCTTTTCAGGGCTCAGGTATACTGGCTCTTTCCTGGTATGATGCAGGTGCCAGAAGCTTTTATAATGCTGTAAAGCCCATTGAAAAGCTGGAAGATATAAAGGGAATGACCATTCGTGTACAGGAATCAGAGCTGATGAGTGATACAGTCCGGGCGCTGGGAGCTACGCCGGTTCCTATGGTTTATGGGGAAGTGTATTCCGGCATCCAGACCGGAAAGGTAGACGGGGCAGAAAATAACTGGCCGTCTTATGAATCTGCAGGACATTATGAAGTAGCAAAATACTTTACCGTAGATGAGCACAGCCGTGTGCCGGAAGCACAGATCGCTTCCCAGTACACCTGGAACAAGCTTCCGGAAGAATACCAGAAGATTATCCGGGAATGTGCAGAAGAATCAGCACGTTATGAAAGAAACCAGTGGAAAATAAGAGAATCTATTTCCAGACAGCGGGTAGAGGCTAATGGCTGTATTGTGACCCAGCTTTCTCCGGAAGAAAAACAACGGTTCCAGCAGGCAGTTATGCCTTTATATGAAAAATACTGTGCAGAGTATGTGGATATTATTGATGAGATCGTGGCAGAAGGACGATAAGATTTAAGATCAAAATGAAAAGATTTACAATGAAAGATCAAATAAAAGCTGACAGGATGCTCTTTTGTGAGAAATCCTATCAGCTTTTTTATATATCCCTTTAGTTGTTTAATGGAGCTATAGTAGCCGGAGCTTCCGCTGTAGTTGGTTCATGTGCCGCTGTAGTAGATTTTGCTGCTTCTGTGGTGGATTTAGCCGCTGCAGAAGTAGATTTTTGCGCCGCAGTGGTGGACTTAGCCGCCGCAGAAGTAGATTTTTGTGCCGCAGTGGTGGACTTAGCCGCTGCAGAGGTAGATTTCTGTGCCGCAGTGGTAGACTTAGCTGCAGCAGAAGTAGATTTTTGCGCTGCAGTGGTGGACTTAGCCGCTCCAGAGGTGGATTTCGCGGCTGCGGTGTGGATTTAGCCGCAGAAGAGGACTTGGCAGCAGATGATGCTTTTGTCTCTGCCTTGGTACTGCTGGCTTTTGCAGATTTCGTTTCGGAAGCTTTTGTTTCGGAAGTCTTTGCCTCAGAAGCTTTTGTTTCATTCTCCGCTTCGGTTGCTTCTGTTCCGTTCATACCATTCTTTCCGTCAGTTGGGAACTTGCTGTTCCGGTCTGATGTATTAATTCCGGACTGGTTGATAGAGAAGGCAGCCTGGTTCGGGTTTCCGGCCATATCTTCTACATAAACAGTGAGAGAGCCTTCTTCTAATTTAAAAGTGACTTCTCCGTTTTCTTTATCGCAGCTGTCAGGAAGGATCTTCGTTCCACTGTCATCGGTAGCATAAATAGAATCATAGTTGATGCCGGAAATGCTGTCTTCTATAGTGAGGATAAGCTTGCCGTTTTCCATAACTACGTTTTCTTCATCAAATGATGGGGCTGTATCATCCAATACTGCAATATGCTCAATATCCTGGGCCTGCATGCCGTTTAAGCTTAATGCGTAGATCTCTAGAGTGCCGTTACTTTCCAGTACAGCGTGGTAAACGCCCTTTTCTTTTTTGAATTCAATTGGCTGGGATTCCAGAGTGGTTGTCATCTTCTTTAAAGGAAGCAGGGAGTGGATCTTAAAGCTTACATCCAGAGTTTTGTAATCAGTTGTATCGCTGATATCTATTTCAATCTTTGGTGTAGCAGTAACGATAAAGAAAATTGCCAGATTGACCACTAAAAATGGAAGTATGTAGCATAATAAAATACGGGAAAAACCGGTATTTCCATTTTTTTGTGGTTTGTGTGTGCGGCGCTGATCCTGACGGGAAGCAGTGGAGCGTGTACGTCCGGATGCACGGCTGCTTCTTGGTGCGCTGTATGATGAATGGTGTTCCATTACCATTTCCTCCTTTAGTAAAAGCTCCCTATAGCATAGCAGAAAAACAGATTACTTACAAGGAATTATTCATTGAGAAAGTCTTACGAAAATGCGAGTAAGTGGCTTCAAAATGTTAAGGGGGTATGGTATGATTATACTAGTACATCGTTTTCGAAATAACTATACCACTCACTTGTCTGCGAATCTGATTGCACAGGCCTAAAAGCCTCAGCGTAGCTCGCTACGCCTGCGTTTTTAGACCTGCACACTCAAATCCACATCCTACGTGATTAGTACAGTTATTTACGAAACGATGTACTAGGATCTTAAGGGGACAGATAAAATGGGGGAAAAGAGGTAGAACGCAATATGATAAGAGAGGCGGCTGAATTTGCAGAGCGGGCACATGAGGGTGTTTACAGAAAGGGAACCAAGATCCCTTATATCACACATCCGATGGAAACGGCAGCCATTGTAACGGCATTTACAAATGAACCGGAAATGATAGCTGCGGCTTTGCTGCATGATGTGATAGAGGACGCCGGGGTTACGAAAGAAGAACTGGAGGAAAAGTTTGGTTCTAGAGTGGCATTTCTGGTAGAGAGTGAAAGCGAAGACAAGTCCAGAAGCTGGATGGAGCGCAAAGGCACTACAGTGGAACACTTAAAGTCAGCAACCAGAGATGAAAAAATACTGGCGCTCGCGGATAAGTTAAGCAATATCCGCAGTACAGTCAGAGATTATCTGGTCCTGGGAGATGAGGTCTGGCAGCGTTTTAACCAGAAGGACAAGGAAATGCAGGGCTGGTATTACAAAGGGGTGGCAGAGGCACTGAAGGAGTTTAAAGGCCATATTTATTATGAAGAATATCTGATGCTGTGTAAAAAGATATTTGGTTAAAGGAGAAGAAAAATGAGAAGAATGAAAAGCAGGATCCTGGCAGCGATCCTGGCAGCAGGAATGATCTTTACTGCACAGGGAATGACCGCTCTGGCAGGAACTACCGGAGTGGGAGCGGCAAAGACCGGGCAGTCCACAGGAGGACCGGGAGAGACCGTAAAAGATGTGGAGAATGCTACAGCAGATAATGAAAATGCTGGTTCAGGAGAGCAGGAAAAAGTATCCGGCGGTGATAATACAGGCACCACAGACCAGACTCCCACCAACGATCCGCTACAGGTAAATTACAGCGTATATTTCAGAAACCGGGGATGGAGTGATCCGACGGCAGATAATCATGCGCTGGCAGCGCCGGCTGATTCATGGGTCACATCCATGAGGGCTAATCTGATTAACATTCCGGCGGGAGCACAGATCGGTGTCCGTTATAAGGTAAATTTAAGTGGTACAGGCTGGCTTGACTGGGAAGCAGATGGAGCAGAAAATGGCGGTGCATCAGCAGAAATGCCATTGGAAGCCATTGCTATGGAATTAACAGGTTCTTCGGCAGCTTCTTATGATCTGTATTATAAAGTTTACCAGAATGGTTCCTGGACAGACTGGGCAGTAAACGGTGCAACAGCAGGAACGGAAGGTGCAGGACTGAGAGTGGACGGCATTAAGGCGTCTATTACAGCAAAAAATGCAGGCGCACCTGCAGAGACAGCTCCATCAACAATAGATCCGTCCAGACCAATGATCGCGCTGACCTTTGATGACGGGCCAAGGGCTTCTGTCACCAACCGTATTTTAGACAGCTTAGGCCAGTATGGGGGCAGAGCCACTTTCTTTATGGTAGGGACCAATGTTCCACAGAATGGCGAAGTGATCCGTCGTATGGTGGCTCAGGGCTGTGAGGTGGCAAATCACACCAATGACCATAAATACATATCAAAACTGGGCAATGAAGGCATTGTAAGCCAGGTAAGCGCTGTAAACCAGAAGGTAGCAGCAGCCTGCGGTGTATCACCAGTTGTAATGCGTCCGCCAGGCGGCTATATAGATGCCCATTCCCTTTCTGTACTTGGTTCTATGGGAATGCCTGCTATCATGTGGTCCATTGATACAAGAGACTGGCAGCACAGAAATGCCCAAAAGACCATTAACAATGTTTTAAGTCAGGTAAAAGATGGGGATATTGTCCTGATGCATGATATTTACGATGCTACTGCAGATGCTGCTGTGGCGCTGATCCCGGAACTGACCGCCAGAGGATACCAGCTGGTAACAGTCAGTGAGCTGGCAGCAGCCAGAGGAGGAATGGCAGCAGGACATAAATACAGCCAATTTAGATAAAAGGAGACAATAAAAAATGGATATTCGTTATTCTGCAAACCAGAGAGATGTAAAACGCTATACAACAGAAGAGCTGAGAAAGGAATTTCTGATCCAGAACCTGTATCAGGCAGATGAGGTAGTTGCAGTGTATTCCCATGTAGACCGTATGGTCACAATGGGATGTATGCCGGTTTCTGAGAAGGTTTCTATTGAAAAAGGCATTGACTGTTGGAAGAACTTTGGAACCCACTATTTTCTGGAACGCCGTGAGATCGGTATTTTCAATATTGGCGGAAAAGGAAAGATTACTGCTGATGGACAGGAATTTGCTATGGGATATAAGGACTGTCTGTACATTACCAAGGGAATAAAAGAAGTTTACTTTGAAAGCGAAGATCCTTCTGATCCGGCAAAATTTTATATGGTAAGTGCTCCGGCCCATACTTCCTATACTACTACTTTCATTCCTATTGAAAAGGCAGCAAAGAGACCATGTGGTGATGCAGCTCTTTCTAATAAGCGTACTATCAATCAGTTTATCCATCCGGATGTATTAAAAACCTGTCAGCTTTCCATGGGTATGACCGTGTTAGAGCCGGGAAGTGTATGGAATACTATGCCGTCACATACACATGAGCGCCGTATGGAGGTTTATATGTATTTTGAGGTACCAGGTGACAATGTAGTATTTCACATGATGGGCGAACCAACAGAGACCAGACACATTATCATGAAAAACGAAGAGGCTGTAATCAGTCCGTCCTGGAGCATTCACAGCGGTGCAGGTACATCTAATTATACCTTTATCTGGGCAATGGGCGGCGAGAACATGGAATTTGATGATATGGACACCATGAAGCCTAATGAGATGATGTAATAATGTTTACGGGTATACAGGTAAAAAACAGGTGCTCACCCTATGGGGATCATAGGGTGAGCACTCCCTGACTATGAAAAAGCTGTATGCCCATATTTTTGCGGCTTTTGCTGTTGTAACAGACCCTTTTGCTCCCAACATCATTAAATCTGTCTATTATAAATATTTCATTATTGTTGGCACGAGAATGTTCATATCTACAGGCTTTGCAACATGATCATTCATTCCAACAGAAAGAACTTTTTGTATATTTTCTGCAAAGACATTAGCAGTCATCGCAATAATTGGAATCCTGGATTTTTTAGCATCCTTCATCTTTCGGATGCGGTTAATGAATATAACGGTATTTGGGCTTGTTCTTCTATTTTGCATTTACCAAAGAAAGAGCTGCGTTCAGTATTACAAAAGATGTGCATTGCACTTAAAGATAACGGGATGATCTATACTTCATTTAAGTATGGTAACTTTGCGGGGGATCGTAATGGTCGTTATTTTACAGATTTTATAGAGGATTCTTTTCAAAAGATTATAGCTGACATATCAGAGTTAAAGATAGAGGACTGCTGGATCACCAGTGATGTCAGACCGGGAAGGGATGAGGAAAAATGGCTCAATTTATTACTCCGCAAGTCGAATATTCATTAAACATCAAGGGTGAGTATCATAATACTTTAGATATTGAGGGGGTTTCTCAGATGACGAAGGATCCCTCATATTGGAACTTCTCGTACTTTTGCCGCCATGTTATTGCTAACAATCTCAACTTTATTGGGAACCTGCGTTGAAATTCCCAGCTGATTAGCAAATGTATTACCAGAATAGAAACCATCTACTTTTCCACCTCCGGAAACATATTTGTATCTGGCAACCGTATCTGCATTTACGCCCACATTTGTTTTTAGTCGTGATTTCTTAGGCAAATAATAAATGCCATTCTCATATTTTTGTAGTTTTCCCTCATCGCACAGCTTTTTTAGCTGCTGATTTACTGCAGATTTTGTAATTCCCTTAATCACTATATCAGAAAAGAATATAGGCTCTGCTTCCTTATAATTGTCTTTCAAAAATTCATATAACATAAACCTCATTCCTTTCTCCTAAATATTTATAATCTATATGGTTATTTTTGTTAATTATATTCTATATTCTGTTTTCACGATCTGGCCATGTAATTTTAGCACTATGGTTAGTATATCCAAAGCAGAATAAAACATAAAAAAAGATCTGTCACCCTTAGGATTCTTCCCAAAGCCAACAGATCTTACATTTTCCCTTACATCTTTATACTCTTTGCCAGACTCGTCAGCAAAGCTGCCATCTCCGGATTAACCTTTTTTCTTTCTAACCCACGTTATTTTGCAGCCATGGTTACCACTGTTTCCTTTTTTTCGACATAAGCCAATAAAACATAGAACAAAATATTAATGCAAATACAACGCCAAAAATATTCTGAATCACTCTAAGACCAACTGCTCCTTTTAGTCCATAACTCTCTGTAGCAATGGCCAAAGCACCAAATGTGTTAAATACTGCCTGCCAGCCATATTTTGCAGAAAGTCCTACACCAATTCCGCCAAGGATTCCTATGTATGCATAGATGGATGACGGAAGCAAAAAATATAGTACTGTAAAGCATATTACACCTGCAATATTTCCGACAATCCTTTTGCGGACTCTGTATTGCATGTCCTCCATAAATGGTAAGATTGCTGACATTGCCGCAATTCCAGCCCACATTGCCCGTGGCATATTGCAGAGTTCCGCAATGCAGAGTACTGCCGGTACACATATGATCTGACATAACTGCCACTTTGTTCTGGAAGAAGATATATCAAATTCCTGTACCAAATCATTCAAATTTCTTTTATACGTTCTGTTTTTATGATTTCGATAAAATACGAAGCAGGTAAGTGCTGCACCTAATGCCATTCCGGTTAATCGCATCTGATAACTTTTTCCTGTTACATCATATCCATACAATAACAGATAACCAAGAACCAATGTGGATTGGTTAAACATGAATGGGTTATGACATCCGAACAGAATCAGCACTGCCAGTGCAGCAATGTTTAACAGCATTCCAAGTACCGGTGAAAGCTGGTTTGCTAAATGCGGACATACAGTCATAATTACAAAGAACAAAGCCAAAAGCATCGTAGATTGTCCGGTGTGGATCCCCAGATCCGCATTCCGAAATACCATAAGGCATAATAAAACTACTACACCCACAATACTATTCTCATTTCCAAATAAGATACTGAAAATAGTAACAAATAAAAAACAAAATGCCATTGTAACAGCTATCTTTACCAAATATACCAGTATATGATATGATTTTTCTTTTACTGTTTCACTCTTTTTCAACAGATTTTTAGAACCTGCCTGATTTAACTGCAATTCCTGATAAAATGTCATGTAATTCCTCCTCTATCTGTTTTTCTTAAACTTATATGGCCTCATCTTTCTGTATTGGAAGCTCTACAACAAATCTGCATCCACCATATTCCCGGTTTTCTGCCTTGATTGTTCCTCCGGCACTATCTACGATCCGTTTCACAAGTGCAAGACCTAGGCCATTTCCTTCTGCTTTGTGAGAACCGTCTGCCTGATAAAATTTATCAAATATTCTGGATTTTACATCATCCTCTATTCCTGGTCCTTCATCTTCCAGAATGAACTTAACAGAATCCTGTTCTTGTTTCAGAAACATCGTAATTGTCCCCTTTGAAGGGCTGAACTTAATCG
>ENA-OQKN01000962-OQKN01000962.1-human-gut-metagenome-genome-assembly--contig:-NODE-962-length-19599-cov-28.198336_pt1 | contig 19599 bp, 13 predicted proteins | sample MGYA00242776_ERZ504794 | MGnify/ENA primary metagenome ERZ504794 (study PRJEB26092, sample SAMD00036434) | human gut metagenome | host: Homo sapiens | study: EMG produced TPA metagenomics assembly of... | reverse complement strand
TGCACAGGCAGGCAATCAGCTGCAAGTACATTATACGGAGTAATGATTATCAAAGACAATATGGCAAATATGTGTGCAAAAGTAACTTCGACCTATATGGAATTTACTCTTGCATTTGGTCCAAAACTGGAATTTAGTTTTTCATTTAAGTTACTTCCAGTGATGAGTTAGACGCGCAAATTTTTTTACAAAACAACAGAACAAATGTTTACATAAACCAATACATATGGTATAATATTTATATGGGAAAAGATATATTTAATATAGATAAAAACAAACTTTCATATGGTAGGGGATATGTCTATTCCTTGCAGTATCATCTTGTCTGGTGTACAAAATACAGAAAAAAGGTTTTAAAAAACGGAATCGATACAGAATGCAAAGAAATGTTACAGAATCTTGCAGAAGAATATAAATTTCAGATCCTGGCAATGGAGGTGATGCCGGATCATATCCATCTGCTTGTGGACTGTAAACCTCAGTTTTATATTTCAGATATGATCAAGATCATGAAAGGAAATCTTGCACGCCAGATGTTTCTTGCGTATCCGGAGTTAAAAAAGGAACTGTGGGGTGGGCATCTGTGGAATCCGTCTTACTGTGCCATAACGGTCAGTGACAGGAGCAGAGACCAGGTGCTTGCCTACATCGAAGGACAAAAGGAAAAAGAAAAGAAAAAAGCCTGACAGAAGAAATGATTTGTTGGAGGAAAAGAGATGCAGACCGTATCCAGCTATGGCGTAGAATTACGAAAACAGAATATCCCGGTCCGCCAGACACTGGAAATCTACCGGTCTGCGGTCAGTTACCTGACAGAAATATATGAGCAGGTGTGGGAGAAACTGGCAGAGATCCCTGATGCAAAAAGGCGGTTTAATGCCGCAGAGCATCTGGTGCATACTACAAAAAAGAATCCTGCACGCTTTGATTTTGATCTTCGCTTTCCGAAGATGCCGTCCTACCTGAGGCGAGCCGCAATCCAGCATGCATTGGGAAGTGTATCTTCTTACGAAACACGGATGGATCTGTGGGAAAAGTCAGGAGAAAAAGTAGGGAAACCCAGACTGGCGTATGAGAATCATGCCATGCCTGTTTTTTATCGTGATGTCATGTACAGAGAGGAAAAAGAAGGAAAAGACGAAGCATACCTGAAACTGTATGATGGCCATGATTGGAAATGGTTTTGTGTGCATTTAAATCACACAGATATGGAATATCTGCGCAAGAACTGGTCGGGGAAAAAGGCATCAGCCCCGACACTGGAGAAAAGGCACCATAAATATTTCCTGCGTTTTTCTTATACGGAAGAAGTGACACTTACGAAGACACCGGTAAAAGAACAGATCATCTGTAGTGTGGACTTGGGAATCAATACCGATGCGGTCTGTACCATTATGCGGGCAGACGGAACTGTCCTGGGGAGAAAATTTATCAATCATCCCAGTGAAAAAGACCGGATGTACCGCACACTGGGCCGGATCCGAAGATTCCAGAGGGAACACGGCTCTGCGCAGTCACGGGGAAGATGGGCATATACGAAACGCCTGAACATAGAGCTGGGAAGAAAAATTGCAGGTGCGATCGTAAAAAATGCAGAAGAGAACCATGCAGATGTGATCGTATTCGAGTATCTGGAAATGCAGGGAAAGATATCCGGAAAGAAAAAACAGAAACTGCATCTGTGGAGAAAACGGGATATCCAGAAACGCTGTGAGCATCAGGCACACAGAAAAGGAATGCGGGTATCCAGAGTCTGCGCATGGAATACGAGCAGGCTTGCATACGATGGCTCCGGAAGTGTGTCCCGTGACCTGAAAAATCACAGTCTTTGTGTATTCCAGACAGGAAAAAGATATAACTGTGACCTGTCGGCATCGTATAATATCGGAGCAAGATATTTTATCAGAGAACTTTTAAAATCCCTTCCGGTAACGGAAAGGTCTTTGCTGGAGGCAAAAGTCCCTCCGGTAAAGCGTAGAACCTCATGTGTTTATGCAGATCTGAAAGAACTTCATTTACAAATGGAAATCTTAAAGGCAGCATAAATGCAGGCAGATATACAGTGGACTACCTGCAATGTGGGAACCTGCCATATCTGGCATGGAAAAATGCGCATAACTGCGCTGACCTAAGTTACAGGCGTATCCGCCGATATTTAGTCTGACGCCTAAAGCGTCTGGAAGCACGCGACTTCAGTCGTGTGAGGATAAAGTTTTTAATTCACTATATACATATCCCTTTCTATATTCTGACTCCACCTGCTAATCCTCCTTTTTTCCTGGTACAGCTTCTTTCCCAAACATTGCCAGTGCCTGATTCACTTTGTCCAGACGCACCGTTTCTTTTCCCTGTTCCAATTCCCTTACAAAACGAAGTCCAAGTCCGGAACGGATTGCAAAATCCTCCTGCGTCAGCCCTGCTTTTTTTCTTTCTTTTTTTATATAATCTCCAATTGTACTCATATTAAACATATTAATCCCGTTCGGGTATGATTTCAAGTGAATTATATACAAAAATCCCGTTCGGGTATAATTTATATATTTCCATATTAAATCATCCCGAACGGGTATAATACTATTTTTATGTTTTGTGCCCGGGTTCCGATTTATTGTGGGGTATTATATTTTACTCTGACATAAGTAAAGAGCCTCGGACCAGATGGACCAAAGGCTCTTCCTGATAGAGTTTTCCATTTACCAGTATTTTTTTACATAATTGACAGCCTCTTCCTGTGACAGGGAAAATTCATTCATGATATTTCTGATTGTATCTGCCTCACTGATATTAAAATTCCTGCAGGTCCTTACAGTCGCACGAATGCCTTCAAGGATACCTTCCCATCTGCCTTCCTGACGGCCTTCCTGACGGCCCTCCTGTCGACCTTCCTGTCGACCTTCTTCAACACCTTCTTGTCTTAACTCTTCCAATGCATTACACATATTGATCTGCCCTCCCTTCTGCTCCGATTCCAAAGCATGGTCAATCAGCTTCTGTGATTCTGTAATGGCTCCTATCACAAGTCCAAGATCTGCCGGAATATTATGATCCCTGTAAACTTCATTAATCTTCGTATAATCCCTGGCATAGATCAAACGGCTCACGTCAAACACCATATTTACATCCGGATCACTGAAACACAGCTCTCCACTTGATCTTACCTGTACCAGGTTCATACGGTAATCAGATACCAGTGGTTCTATCTTTTCGGGGATCTCCAGCATATCCTTCAGGGAAGACGGACCATCCCATTCACTTTCTCCATAGTATACACACAGACTGATCACCGGATGTAACCGGTCAGTCTTCTTAAAACCTGACAGGAATTCATCCGATGAATGGAAATCCCCGTTTTTCTTATTTACTGCTGCGATCTCATCATATTCTTTCATGTAAGAGAACGCATCTCCGACCATATGTCGCAGCGGCATCGCATAATGGATCTTTGCCTGATTTTCCAGTCCCCAGAGTACAAAATCCACACCATATGCCGTCTTCTTTACAACATTCAGGATCTTCTGTATTGTTTCTGCATGACCGTTAAATTTCAGCATGGAGGAAACATCCGTATCTGCTTCTGTAAGATCCTGCGGCTTCAGCACCTGTTCCCCGTTAAAAAATACTGCATTGAACAGATCCGCAAAATGTCCATTGTCTCTCCAGAAGTTCTTCAGTATGGTATCCGGTTTGATCTTATTTTTTTCCGTCGTATCCAGCACCTCCTTTTTGCCTGTTTCTGTTATCAATATATCATAATTATTATTTTGTTTCCACGAAAGGAAATATAAAAATTATTAAAAATCTGAAAAGTACAGCGTCCGATTGTTTGATCTATTCTCTTTTCTCATTCTGTCAGCTGTAAACGTTCATATAACTATAAAAATACCACTCTGATGCGTGAAAAAGGCAGTTATAAATAACCATTTTTTCAGGGTTGTGAATGAATTTCTAATCAGAGAATGTGCTTTTTAATCTAAAATCAACCTGTCCACCACCCAAAGGGGAACTATAATCATGACAAAGATTAAAAACACAAAGAAGGGCATGGCAAAAAAGACATTAAGTATGTCACTTGTTGTTGCAATGCTTGCTACTTCTAATGTGCCGGTATGGGCTGCTGAGTTCAGTGATGGTTCTGACGCTACTGTAGCTACTGAAGCTTCGGCTACTGAAACATTCTCTGATGATGTGACAGAAACTCCGGTTGTAGAAGATACTACGGACAATACTGCTGTAGCTACTGCTGCAGAAGTATCTAGCGATTCATTCAGTGTAACTCCAGAATTTACTGATAACGCAACAAATAATGCTATTAAAGATAATGCTGTAACATGGGGAACAACTGTTAAAGCTAAATTCAAAGTAACCGCTAAAGATAATAAAGCCATTGATTCAAATATTAAATTTCATTATGCTTGGAAAGTAAATGGAACTGCTGATTTAACCACTGATATCGCAACACCTACAAATGATCAGACGGTAACACGCGCTACTGTAGCAGCTGAAGCAGGAAAGACACTTACACTGTTTGTATATGCTACAGATTCTAATGATAATAACAAAACTGTATGGTCTTACACTTCAGAAGGTATTGCTGTAAAAGCAATTGATGTATCTCAGTTATATCTTAGCGCATCTGTTAACGGAACACACACCTATAATGGAAAACCTCAGGAAATAAGTACATCTAATATTACATTAACAAAAAATGATGGTAAAACTACAGTGGTTGCAAATGATAAGACAGTGACTGCAGATTTTAAAGTAGTTCAGTCTGGTGATCATACAAATGCAACTAAAAAAGCATCTGTTACTTTAGTCCCACAGGCAGATGGATATACAGGACAGATTTCTACAACATATGAAATTGAGCCCAAAACATTAGATGGTACTAAAGACAAGCTGATTTCTGAACATATGGAAGCAACTTTATTAACATCTGCTTTCACTTATACTGGAAAAGTTATTCGTGTAAAAAAAGATGATATTAAACTAATTGATAAAGAGACAAAAGAAGATTTATCAAACTATATTTATGCAGATAAAGATGGATATGTATCTATTTCTACAGGAAATGCCAATAATTTAGCAACAAATGTTGACGATGTCGCTTATGCACGTATTAATCTGATTATCGGTACTCCGGAAACTGGTAGCTTTAAAAATTACAAGATTACTGCTGACGGAAGCAACCATAGAACAATTGAAACAACAAATACTTTCAAAGTAACCAGTAGAGATTTATCAGACATTAATGTCTCTATAAAAGCTAAAACATATAACAATAAGAAGAAAGTAACCATTGACAAAGATGATATTACATTTACTGATAAAAATGGTAATACATTAGAACTGTACAAGGATGTTGATATTACTGTACCGGATAATGCAACAGACATTGGTAGTTACAAAGTAACAATCACTCCAAAAGAACTTAACAAAAATGTTACAGGAACAACTACTGCGGACTTCAATATTGTAGGAACTGATATTTCCGGTGGTACATTTGCAAACGAAACAAATGGTAAACTTGCCGATAAAGAATATACGGGAGAACAGATTGTCATTACAAAAGATGACTTAGGTACTCTTACAATTGGTGGAAAGGCAGTTTCCCCGACCTTGTATGAATTAGTAAATGGTACTAATACAAACGTAGAAGATGGCGGTTATGTAATCGTTAAAGGTCTTGGCGATTATGCCGGAAGCGAAAAGAAAATTACATTTGCAATTAAGCCTGCTGTAATTTCTGAGGTCAAAGTTACAAATAAGAAGATTGAAAAGCTGGATACTACAGATTTATCTGATTATAAAGACTCTATGAAACTTGTAGTAAAAGCTAAAAATGGTGCAAAACCAGCTAAAGAATTTACTCTTGTAGAAGGAAAAGATTACAAAGTTAAATACGAATGCAAAGACGGAAATATAATTGGTAAAGATGTTACTGCGACAGTAACAGAAATTACAAATAAAAACTTCGTTTCTAATAGCTCAACACTGAGTGATACATCTACATTAACAGCAAAAGCAATCAAGTCAGAAAACATTAAATTAAAAGAAACAAACTTCACTTATACCGGAAAGGCTGTTGAACCGGAATTTGATGTTGTAATTGATGGAAAAGTAATTAATCCTCAGTATTATACAGCAACTTATAGCAATAATCTGAATGCAGGAACAGCAACATTAACAGTTAAAGGCGATGGAACACATTACAGTGATGTCGAAGCAAAAATAACTTATGAAATCAAACCTGCAAATGCTGCAGACTTAAAAGCAGTTATTGGAAGCAAAGAATACACTGGTTACAGTCTTGAAGTTTCTGCCAGTGATATTGACTTAACCTTAAAAGGAAATCCTATTGATGTAGCAAGCAACTTTACATTAACATCTGGAGAGAATCTCCAGATTGGTGAGGGTACTGTTACATTAACACCTAAAAACGGAAACTTTACAGGTACCTTAACAGCAACATTCCAGATTTCTGGTGAAATGTTGAATGATGGTGGAAAATTTACTTTCTATGACGAAAATGGTATAAAAGTTACTTCTCCATCCTTTACTTATAATGGTAAAGAACATCAGTATACAAAAACTACATTTGCATACAATGATTCTAAGAAAAAATTAACAGAAGGCCAGGATTATGAGATTAAATATGTAGATAATGTATATGGAAAAGAAGGAACATACACTAGTGAATTCCCTAAAGCTCAGTATGTAGCTGTAATTGCTGTTGCCAAAGGAAAATATGCAAGCAGCAAAACTAATGATTATGGTTTAAAAGATGGCATTTATACTGATGCTGAAGGCAATAAGATCACAAATGTTATGGCAGTAACATACATTAAACTTAATCAGCTGTCTGTTGTAAAGAGCAATGTTTCTGTTTCTAACGGTGTTTATGCCGGTGGCCTGCCTGTAAAACCAGTTGTAAGTGTTGTAGTAAATGGTGTTACTTTAAAAGAAGGCCAGGACTATGATTTAGATGTAAGTTCAAACAAAGACGTTGCAAACGCTACTATTTCTAACAGCCTGGACGTTACTGTTAAGCCTAAAAACGGTTATACAACTTCAACTCCAGATGATCTTAAATTCAAATGGGGAATTGATAAATTCAATCTTGCAAATGCAGATGTAACTGTAGACGGTGACAAGGTTACTGTTAAATGTGGACGTGTTGATGTTGAAACATCTGAATATACTGTAGAAAAGAAAGACGGTAAAGTTACTGTAACAGCTAAGAAAGACAGTAAGAACTACACTGGTTCTAAGACTGTAGATGCAGCAACACAGGATCAGAAACCAGCTGCTCCAATGATCAGCAGCGTTAAAGTTGTTGGCAACAAAGCAACTGCAATCCTTTCCGGTGATTCCGAAGGTGCTGCAGGTTACGATTACGTAATCTCTACAGACCGTGACTGCATCACAAACAAAGATTATGATTCTGTAAACAAGAATCAGGTTCAGACCTCTACTACATTTAAATATGTACAGCAGGGAACCTACTACGCATACTGCCACGCTTGGAAACGTGACGAGAACGGTAAAAAAGTATTCAGCGACTGGTCTAACGCATATCCATTCGTTGTATCCGCAATCACACCGGACGCTCCTGTTATCACAAACGTTAAAGTAAGCGGATCTACTATCAAAGTAACATACAAAGCAGCTGCAAACGCAACTGGTTACGATGTAGTACTTGGAACAGATTCCAAGAAAGAAAACGGTGAGACACGTCCATATCACTATGGCAATCACAAAGTACTGAACCTCAAAGAAGGTACAGTAACAGCAACATTCAAGAAGGTACCAAAGGGAACATGGGTAGTTGGAATGCATGCATTCAACAGAACATCCGAAGACGGAAAGAAAGTCTTCAGCCCATGGTCAAACCTGAAAAAAGCTACTGTTAAATAATCCATTTGGGTAATTAATACAGATTCCTAAAAAGAAGGCTCCGGTCATTGCGACCGGAGCTTTCTTTTTCATATGGATAACTGGTCTGTATTTAACGGACAAAAAAGATTATTTTATCGTAAGGAAAAAATAATTTATGCTCTTATATGCATAAAATTGCCAATAAAATGTTGTTTTTTACATCGGATTTATTATATTTTCACCAATTTTCTTTCCAGTTGTTCCTGTATTGCACCAAATTTGTCCGCTAAATAAAAACTACTGTATTCATTTTACTTATTGTGTCCACCTTATAATGTACATTATATAGATATATTGTATTTATCAGAGCAAAAAATTGTCGAAAAGTTTCTCTGGCAAATAAACTGCCACTCTGCTAAAATATAGATACCAAATATGTGACAGGGAGGTGACATCCATAGTACATCAGACAGATCTGGCACAGACGATAGACCTTGCCGCAGAACGTGCAAGATATGACGAATGTGCCAAGAAACTATTAACCTATAAAGCAGTTGCTGCCTGGATCCTCAAATCCTGTACAAAAGAATTTTCCCAATACAGTGTTAAGTTTATCTGTGAAAACTGCTTAAAGGGCAACATCGAAGTTTCCAACCGCACAGTACATCAGGATCAGCCTAACTATACCGGAACACTGGACGGAAACGAACGGATAGACAGCCTTAATTCTGAGGCAAATGCGATCAGAGAGCAGACTGTATATTATGACATCCGTTTCAGGGCATACATTCCAGACAATGCAGAACCGGTGCAGCTGATCATCAATCTGGAGATCCAGTTAAATGACACACCGGGATATCCGTTAGTTACAAGAGGTTTCTATTACTGCGCAAGAATGATATCCGAACAGTATGGGACTGTCTTTACCGGAGAACATTATGAAAAACTCCAGAAAGTCTACAGCATCTGGATCTGTCCGGATCCGGCAAAAAAACGCAGGAACGGGATCTTCCGCTATCACACAGTACAAGATACAGTATTGGGGAAACCTTATGAAAGTCCGAACAGCTATGACCTTATGGAAGTTGTGATCGTAAACCTGGGTGATGCTGATAAAGAAAGTGATCTGGAGATCCTTGATCTGCTGAACACACTCTTCTCTCTTTCCATATCCCCGGAAACGAAGAAAGCCCGTCTTCAGGATGATTTCGGCATTGACATGACAGAAAAATTTGAAAGCGAGGTGCAGGATATGTGTAATCTTGGAAAAGCACTTGTTGAACAGGGTATTGAACAGGGCATTGTAAAAGGCATCGAACAAGGCATGGAACAAGGTATAGAACAGAAAAATCTGTCCCTTGCAAAAATGATGCTTAAAGATAAGGAACCAATTGATAAGATAAAAAAATATACCGGTTTTGCCACAGATAAGTTGGAAGAGATTGCAAAATCTATGGGAATGACTCTTACAGTCTAAAGGTTCTAAAAAAATATTTTTATGACCCTGTGGAGCTATACTTAACAGAAAACAAGTTCATTACATAAAGCAGAAAAAGCTTTCAGTTGTATCTTCCTGATATGATTGAGAGCTTTTTTACGCATTAAATACAAACTTTTTCGAATATAACTATGTATTTTAACAAAAAAGCTTATAAAAAACCAGTTATAAATCGTCTATCGTATATACTCTGCTCGTCAATATCCATTATATACAAAAAATCCTCCGTAAAATCAACCTGTCCACCACCCAAAGGGGAACTATAATCATGACAAAGATTAAAAACACGAAGAAAGGCATGGCTAAGAAAACCTTAAGTATGTCTCTCGTCGTTGCAATGCTGGCAACCTCTAATGTGCCGGTTTGGGCTGCTGAGTTCAGTGATGGTACTGACGCTTCCGTAGCTACTGAAGCAGATGCGTTCGCTGCAGAAGCTCCTGTTGTTGACGATACAGAAGACGCAGCTCCAGCATCTGTAATGGTAAATGAAGCTGATATTACTCTTAACTTATCTGCAGACAGCAAAAAAGTTGTTTGGGGAGGAGCATCTGTTATCAGTGGTACTGTAACTAAAACTGACGGATCAGAAGTAGAAGGTGGATGGCAGTATCGTTGGGTTGACGAAAAAGGTATTGCATATGCATCTTCTAACGGAAAAGTAGACGATGCAGCTGATATGAGTTTAAATACAACAGCTGACATGGCTGGAAAAACATTAACCCTTTATGTTTACGATGTAGACAGCAATCAGCAGACTCTTTATGATATTAACACAGGTATTTCTGTAGCTGTAGAAAAGAGATCTTTAAATTCTGTGACTGCTACACCTGCAACCACAACAAAAGCATACAACGGTTTTGCTCAGACTATTACTGAAGCTGACGGCGTTGCACTTACTGTTCTGGATTCTGAAAATGCAAATGTAGCTGCTGATGCTTATGAAACATCTGTAACTAATGCAACTAATAATAAAGAAGAATTCAAACTTACTGTAACAGCAAAAGAAGACTCTGCTTACACAGGCAGTGCTGAACGTGTAATCGGTAACGTTACAGCAAAAGCATATGCAAAAGGAGATATCCTTGCAACAGCAACAAAAGGACAGTCCTATCAGTATACAGGTAAGGCTATTAAGATTTCCAAAGATAACATTACATTAAAAGAATCTGCTTCCAGTAATAAAGGCGCTGATGGAAAATTAAGCGGTGCTGATTTATCTGCTGCAGTTACAACTGCTCAGGTTGAATATACAAAAGTAGGTGATTACCCCGTTGTTGTATATGTTGACAAAACAAAATTAAAGAATTTTACAGGTGCAGATGAATATTACACAACAAATGAGACTGTTAACGTTGCAAAACGTGACCTCTCTACAGCAGGAACAAAGATTACTGTTAACACTTTAAGTGGACAGATTCCAACAGATATTGCTGTAAGCAAATTAGCTGATTATCTGACATTTACAGGTGTAGAAGGCTCAGACCTTTCTGTAATTAAAAACTCCAGCAAAGAATATACACTTATTGTAAAAAATGCTGATGGTACAGACGCTAAACAGTTTAAAAACGGAAGTACATATACTGTTACAGTACGTGCAAAAGACGGTGGAAACTGCACAGGTGAGCAGACATTCACTGTTGTTGCTACTGCAGCTGCATTAAATGCTGTATCTGCAAAAACACAGTATACAACAGATTATACAGGCGATGAGATCAAACCTTCCAAGAGCGATTTAGGAGAACTGGTTATTCAGTATTTCAACGCACAGGGTAACCCCAAAACAGAAGATCTTGGAACAGACGGATACGAAATCACAGGATATACAAACAACGTAAATGCAACAACTGTATATGACGGAAATTACAATCCAGTAGCAAACGCTTACGTTAACATCAAGATTACAAGCGGAACATACAAAGATCAGACAGCATCTATTCCGTTCTTAATCAAACCACTGGTAGTTGAAGCTGATTATGTAACTGTACCGGATGATGTTTCTATTAATAAAGCACTTACAGAAGCAGGCGAATATAAACTTCCTGTAACAGTTGTAGCAAAAGGCAAAAAAGTAGAAAAAACTCTCACAGACAGCGATTTCACAGTTAAATATGAATATGAAAACAAAGATATCGCTAATGGCTTGTTTAACAACATCATTACAGAAGTTACTGTTACAAACACAAACTATATTTTAAAAACAACAAACGGCAAAACAAGAACTGTTACAGCAAGCGGTAAGACAGAAATCGTACCTAAGAAATTAACAGACGCTATGGTTGTTGCAACACCTTCTACTTATACTTACACAGGTGGAAAGATCCAGCCTACTTATGCAGTGCTTGACGGTGCTATTGCTCTTTACAAGAAGGGTGAAGTTAACGATAAAGATGCTGAATATGAGGAAGTAAGCATCAGCAATGCTGTAAATGTTGGTACTGGAACAATCACTGTACAGGGATACAACTACTTCTATTCAGGAAAAGCAACTGGAACATTTACAATCACAGCTGCAAACACAGCAGATGTAAAAGTATCCATCGCTGATCAGGATTACACTGGAAAACAGGTAAGACCTCGTAAATTTACAGCAACATTAAACGGAAACGATGTATCCAACCAGTTTGAAATCGTTTCTTATGGCGAAAACGTTGAAGCCGGAGTCGGAACAGTTGTTCTGAAACCATTAGATGGAAACAAGAACTTCACAGGTTCTAACATCACAGCAAGCTTCAATATCGTAAAAGAAAAAGTAGAAGCTACTCTTAACGTTTATGACAGCAAAGGATTTGACGTAACAGACGCTTATACAGCAGATGTAGATAAAGATGCTGATGGAAATGTAAACGGCGTAGTTCATAACAGCCAGACTGCATTCACATTTGATGGAAATGAGCATACTTTTGCAAAAGCATTATTAAGCAATATCAGAAAAGTTACTGATGATGGCGTAAAGACAACTGCAAAAGAAAGTGATTTCGAGATTAAATACGCTGATAATATCACAGGTAAGAAAGTAACTGCAGGAAAAGAAAACATTGGTTATATCTATGCAGTAGCTAAAGAAGGAACAGGATTTGCAGGAACCAAGACAATTGTTACTTCTGACGGAACAATTATCAATGGTGTTGTTGCTTATATCCCGTTTACAATCAAATCTGTTGAATTTGTTGCTAAGAATGTAAGTGTTAAAAATGCTACATACGCAGCTGGTCTTCCGGTTAAACCTGAAGTACTGATTCAGATTGGCGGAAGCACATTAGTTGAAGGCAAAGATTATACACTTAGATTAATCGACAAAGATGGCAATACTGTAACTCCTATCGATGTAACAGTTGGAGACATCTACGGCGTAGAAATCAAAGGTATCAACGGATACACAGAGTCTGGTGTTGCAACATTCGATACAGACGATGTTGACAGTACAGCTTATTCCAGAGCAAACTTAACATGGGGCGTTGATAAGAAGAACATCAACGATTGTACTGTAACTGTAAAAGATGGCGTTACAACTGTATTAAATGGATATCTCCCAGTTCCGGCTACAGAATATACTTCTGAAAAGAACACTGACGGAACATATACAGTAAAAGCAAACAGCACATCCAAAAACTACACAGGATCCAAGACAGTAGTTGCAGACGGAAAAGCAGAAGATGAAAAACCGGATGCTCCGATGATCACTAAAGTAAATGTTACTGGAAACCAAGCAACAGTCATCCTTTCCGGTGATTCTGAAGGTGCTGCTGGTTACGATTATGTAATCTCTACAGATCGTGACTGCATCACAAATAAAGATTATACTTCTGTAAACAAGAATCAGGTTAGTACATCTACTACATTTAAGTATGTACAGCAGGAAACATATTATGCATACTGCCATGCTTGGAAACGTGATGAAAACGGTAAGAAAGTATTCAGCGACTGGTCAAATGCATATCCATTCGTTGTATCTGCAATCACACCGGATGCTCCGATCATCACAAGCGTAAATGTAAGCGGAACAACTGTAAAAGTAACATATAAAGCAGCTGCTAATGCAACAGGATACGACGTAGTACTTGGAACATCCTCCAAGAAAGAAAACGGCGAGACTCGTCCATACCACTATGGCGATCACAAGATCCTGAACCTCAAAGAAGGTACAGTAACAGCTACATTTAAGAATGTACCAAAAGGAAGCTGGACAGTAGGAATGCATGCATTCAACAGAACTTCCGAAAACGGCAGGAAAGTATTCAGCCCATGGTCCAATCTTAAAAAGATCACTGTAAAATAATCCATTTGGGTAATTTTATATAAGATTCCAACAGGCAAGACGGGGCATAATTCATGATTATGCCCCATTCTTGCAATGCAAAAGAAATATGTTTTCCAGATAATGAAGGAGAAAAAGAATATGGGATTAAAAGAACGTAGAAAAAAAATTATGGCTTTAATGCTCGCTGCCTGCGTAGCAGGAACCAGCGTTGTACCTGTAGCAGCTTCTGACGTCAGCGTATTCTCTGATGGAACTGATGCCTCACCAGAAGCTTTTGATTCTGCTGATGTTGATAGTGCTAATGTAGCAGCTCAAAAAACTATATATATTAATTTCTATGATGAAGAGGCAAATACACAGGTTAAAGAAGAACCGATGCAAGTTCCTGCAGATGCCACATCTGTAAACGCAAGTTCTCTTACAGCACCAGAAGGTTATGAATTGGTATTATCTGGCGATCTTGCAATCAATGATGGTTATGTATACGCTGCTGTTCGCAAAGTAGCTACTACTAAAACTGTAAAAATCAACTACTATTCTGAAGAAGAAAAAAAACAGATTGCAGAAGTAGAGTTCACTGTTGATAAAGATGCTACATCTGTAAATACCAGCAAACTTACAGCACCAGAAGGCTATGAATTGGTATTATCTGGCGATCTTGCAATCAATGATGGTTATGTATACGCTGCTGTTCGCAAAGTAGCTACTACTAAAACTGTAAAAATCAACTACTATTCTGAAGAAGAAGAAAAACAGATTGCAGAAGTGGAGCTCACTGTTGATAAAGATGCTACATCTGTAAATACCAGCAAACTTACAGCACCAGAAGGCTATGAATTGGTATTAGCTGGTGATCTTGCAATCAATGATGGTTATGTATACGCTGCTGTTCGCAAAGTAGCTACTACTAAAACTGTAAAAATCAACTACTATTCTGAAGAAGAAGAAAAACAGATTGCAGAAGTGGAGCTTACTGTTGATAAAGATGCTACATCTGTAAATACCAGCAAACTTACAGCACCAGAAGGCTATGAATTGGTATTAGCTGGTGATCTTGCAATCAATGATGGTTATGTATACGCTGCTGTTCGTAAAGCAGTTACAACAAAAGGAATTACTGTTGTATATCAGGATAGAAAAGGAAATGTCATCAAGACAGCTCCTATGACTGTTGATAAAGATGCTACTTATATTAACACTGGCAAATTAACAGCACCAGATGGATATACAATTGGCATCGTTGGTGACATTAAAATTTCCCAAAATAACAAAGTTTATATTACTGTAGACCAGAATAAAAAATCTGTAACTGTTATTTTTAAAGAATCTGGTAAAGTTGTCAGCAGTAAGAAACTTTCTGTAGTAGCTACTGCCAAATATGTTAATATGAGCAGAATCACAGCACCAGACAGATATCAGATTGTAACAACTGGTTCCAAATTAAAAATTTCCAAAAATAATACAGTAACTGTTGAGGTTAAAAAATTAGGAAAAACAATTAAAGTTATTTATAGATTAGCAAAAACAAACAAAATTGTTGCTACTGGAGAAATCGTTGTCGATAAAAAAGCTACATCTATTAAAGCCAGTGAAGTTCCGGTACCAGCAGGATACAAAATGGTAACAACAGGTTCCTGCTCTGTCAAAACTAAAAAAATCGAAATCTATGTAAAGAAATAATTTATTAAGAGTCACACATATCGATAACTTTCAGGTATTGTTAATAAACAATTTATTTACATACTCACAGATTCCTAAAAAGAAAGGGTCTGTGAAATAAGTCCCTAAAAGAAATAGAACCATTCGTTCATGCGAATGGTTCTATTTTTGTGGTAAAATTAACTTGCGATGAAAACTTTATACAATAATTATTGTAATTCAAAACAAGGATATTTACTGTTGCTGATTTCTCAGTTTGTCACTAATTAGATTTACCAGCTCCATTAACTCCACCCAGAACGATATATTTTTTCTTTTAAAATAAATTCCTCGCAATTACTTGTTTTTGCCTTTTTTGAAGTAAAAAATCACCTACCATCTGATAAAATTCCCTCTGCTCTTCTGAATCAGCTTCTAATGTAAGTTGCAATGTATCTTCAGGTTCCAGACACTTTATTTCTTCATATATTTTTTCATATTTTTTTACATCACACATATTAATCCCACCTATATTTAAATATTATGTATCTAATTTCCAAATAAAAAAGGCTAAATTTTTCATAAAGCCAATTTTCTTTAAAAAGAGAAACAACTGCAATCAAAATATTTTTTCTCTTTTTTGATTGATCAAGATGTTTGATAGCAGACACTGCAATTTTTCTATCTTGCTGATTTTCCGGGATGTCATTGTCCATCTTATTGTAATAATCTTTCCGCCTCTTCCATCTGGCAAGTCTTTCATAAGAATGCTATAATATCTCTAAAGCAAAAAATCTGAAAGGCGGTAACTGATATGGCAATGTTTTTAAATACTCCTCTTCCGTACAAAAGATATAAGAAGATTTCAGAAACAACATATTTTGTAGATAAATCCCTTATTCTGAATGACATATTTGGATGCATGGAAGAAGAAACACAGTATATCTGCATTACAAGACCGCGCAGATTCGGAAAAACGATCATGGCAAATATGCTGGGAGCCTTCTTTGGAAGGGTCTGGGATGCTTCGCAGATATTTGATCATTTAAAAATTGCAGATTCACCTGAATACCATCAGTATTTAAATCAGTATGATATCATTTATATCGATTTCAGCAGACTTCCGGAAAACTGCACATCTTACAGACAATATATTGACCGTATCATTACAGGTTTGAAGAACGATCTGGCGGAAGCATATCCGGAATATCAGACAGACTCCATATATGCGCTCTGGGACATACTTTCCCAAATTTCAGAGCAGACAGACCGACAGTTTGTTTTCATCATGGATGAATGGGATGCCGTATTTCATCTTCCATTTATTACTGAAAAGGAAAAAGCAGAGTATATACTTTTTCTCAAAACTCTGCTGAAAGATCAGGACTATACAGCACTGGCATATATTACCGGTATCCTGCCGATTTCCAAATATTCCAGTGGCTCTGAACTGAACATGTTTATGGAATTTAAAATGACTTCAATGGAAGCTTTCAGCGAATATTTTGGCTTTACAGACGAAGAGGTAGATGTTCTATATGAAAAGTACACACATTTATGCAAAAAACTTCAGGTACCACGCAACGGTCTGCAGAACTGGTATGATGGATATTTCACTGCTTCAGGAAAACGCCTGTATAATCCAAGATCCGTAGTGATGGCACTGCGTTTTAACCAGTTATCCAATTACTGGACCAGTTCCGGACCTTATGATGAGATTTTTTACTATATCCGCAATGACATTGACCATATAAAAAATGACCTGGCATTGATGATTACCGGAGAAGGCGTTGATGCCAAAATAGATGAATTTGCTGCATCGGCAATGGAATTAAAAAGCCGGGATCAGATCTATTCAGCTATGGTTGTATATGGGCTGCTTACTTATTCTGGCGGAAAAGTTTTTATTCCTAACAGAGAATTGATGTTCAAATATGAAGAACTTCTGCAGAATGAGGAAAGTCTTGGATATGTATACCAGCTGGCTAAGATTTCAGACCAGATGCTCAAGGCTACTTTATCCCGTGACACGCAGAAAATGTCCGAGATCCTGCAGTATGCACATAATACAGAATCCCCGATTCTCTCATATAATAATGAAGTAGAACTCTCTGCTATTGTCAATCTGGTATATCTTTCTGCAAGAAATAAGTATCGTATTGAACGTGAAGATAAAGCAGGAAAAGGATTTGTTGATTTTATTTTTTACCCATGGAATCTTACGGACACCTGTATTATCCTCGAATTAAAAGTAGACCACTCTCCCGAAGATGCCCTGCTACAGATCAGAGAAAAAGATTATCTGCTGCGTTTTCAGGGAAAATCAGGAGAAACCCGCAAATATACGGGCGAAGTCCTGGGTGTCGGAATCAGCTATGATAAAGAAACCAAGGAACATTTCTGTAAAGTTGAAGTATTGTCAAAATAATGATCCTGCTCGATCAAGCGGCTGATGATCATCATATAAGGGGCTGTCCTGAAAACGTAGTTCAGCGACAGCCTATAAATAAGCACTTTAAGTAAGCTCGCCTTTTGGCGGGCTTATTTCCTTCGTGCGCCGCCAGGAGCACAAAAGAAGGCTCCGATCACTGAGGCCGAAGTCTTTTTTGACTAAGGCGTAGTTAACTGGAGCCATTCTTTTTAGAATCTACTAATATTTTTTACATAACCAGAGGCTTCTTCCTGTGATAAGGAAAATTCTTCCATAATATTTCTGATTATATCCTCCTCACTAATGCTGAATTTTTTGCAGATTCCTATCGTTGCACGGATTCCCTCAAGTCGTCCCTCAAGCCGTCCCTCACGCTGACCCTCAAGCACCCCTTCGCGTCTTAATTCTTCCAACGCATTACACATATTCATCGGTCCTCCTTCCTGTTCTGATCTTAAAGCATGGTCAATAAGCTGTTTATCTAACTCAAAATATCAAGCCTTTTTGAAATAAGTTCCTCCATTTGCTCTTTTTGCTCTGCTGACAGGCAAGATTCTTCTATCTGTGTAAAAAGTTTTGCCTTTAATGAGCATACTTTTTCATCATACGTTCCGCAGAATTTAATGGAATCCCACAGGATTCTGCCAGTATCCGAAATTCTTTCTTATGAATATTACGTTTTTTGCCATTTATTGTGAGTGCCAGCTGTTCTTTATCTTCTGGCATGATCACATTAACAGGAAGCATATCGTATGCTTTTGATAATTGGAAATTTCTGCTACCAGGCTCCGTTTCCTTTAGCGAAAAGTTTTTCAAATGCATATCTGAATTTCCCATAACGAAAGATCCAACAACACGCAGAAACAGCTCTGATAGGTCTAATCCCGGTGTTGCAGAACATTTTTTTATGATTCTTCCGCATTGTTCATAAGAACCTTTATATTTATCCTGTGTCAGCCTGTAAGACAGCTGGCAGAAATCTTCCATGGCATATAGTTTGGTCTCTTTTTCTGATATTTCCCGGTCTATCCTTTTAGTAATATACGCGTATTTATCATTCATTTTTATAAGAGCATGGGGAACCATCTGGATTCCCATAATTTCTGCGAGACGCATTGCCAGATTCTCAAATTCCGGCATATTATCAAATTCTTCCGTCTGCGGCTTCAGGATATATCCTGTCGGATAGTCCACAATTGTAAGTCTTGCATTAAGATCTGTTGATAAATGCAGGGAAAGCTTTTTCTGAACTCCCGGCACAGTAAGTCCCTCATTTACTGTTTCAGTTGCCAGGATTTCCAGTTGCTCTTTCGTAATATCCAAGATTGGTAATTCATCTGTCTGAAAAAATCTCTTTACACACTTTTTATGCCAGCACCATTCTTTTTCCACATTCGTTGCACTATTTGTTATTGGCTTTCCACAACACAAGCATTTCATACCTTTTCTCTCCTGATACAAACATCGCCAATGCAGTCTCTGCAGGCAGATAACAGTAATCCAAACCGGTCTTTCTGGTTGATTTTCCAGTTTCGGCTGACCACCCCCAGAAGCCATCCTTCTGGAATCAGTCCGTCAAAAAAAGGAAACAATATAGTTGTTTCATAAGGCTCCTGACGTAATGGAAGTGTCAGGCTTACTGCCACTGCATCTTCTCTGTCCAGATAATCCTGGTCATAAGTAAAAATATACCCTTCTTCAGTTTCTGCAATAATTCCGGAAAAATGATTTTGAATAACTGCGCGTCGCATTCTCGTTACTTCCAGTGATACTTAAATGAAAAACTAAATTCCAGATGTGTCTTATCTCAGTAAATATGCGGGATTAAATTCCACTTTACACCTTAACAATTCCATTTTTTTGCCTTATAATAAACCTGTAAGCACCCATGATTTA
>ENA-OQKN01000957-OQKN01000957.1-human-gut-metagenome-genome-assembly--contig:-NODE-957-length-19731-cov-6.741940_pt1 | contig 19731 bp, 16 predicted proteins | sample MGYA00242776_ERZ504794 | MGnify/ENA primary metagenome ERZ504794 (study PRJEB26092, sample SAMD00036434) | human gut metagenome | host: Homo sapiens | study: EMG produced TPA metagenomics assembly of... | reverse complement strand
TGCATTATGTACTTGATGTCATCGCCGACTGGCCTGTGAACCGGGTGGGTGCTCTGCTCCCGTGGCGGGTTACTCTGCCTGCCTGACCAGCTTCACTTCGTCAATACGGTTCTCACTGCACGCTTACGATTGTTATTGATGACCAGCTCGTAATGTAAATGAGGACCGGATGAACGTCCGCTGTTACCGGATAACGCAATAGCACCTCCCCGGGTAACTCTGGCCCCTTTAGTAACGAGTATTTTATTGAGGTGGAGATAGCGAGTTTTAACACCGGCTTTTCCCGTTACTTCAACAAAATATCCCATGGTACTGTTGTATTCGGCCCGGGTGATTTTTCCGTCGATGACGCTGACTATTTTCGTGTTCATGGGCATGGAATAATCAATGCCATTATGGGGACTCACTTTTCCCGATACCGGGTTAAGTCTTGCAGGATTGAAAGGTGAACTGAGTCTTGCTGTGGCTGGTAACGGATAATCGAGACTGCCTTTCCCGGAAGTATCGGAAAGATTATAGAACTTTTTGTCTGATATACGATACGCCGTGTAATTAAATGAGCCGGACGTAAATTTATAAGCCACTACACGTGATTTTCCCGCTTTCTTTTGCAGTACGAGTTTTAATGATTCATTTTTTTTCAAATGCCGAAGATTAAAGCGGGAAGGCAAAGAGCGCTGAAGGATAGCGATCTCGTTCGATTCCAGCCCCGAGCGGGTGGCTGAAAGGTAAGCATTTTCTTTTACGACATCGGTAGAATACATTTACTGGAATTCGCCGTTAGCATGAACACTGCGGCGTATGCTAGGGGTTTTCAGGAGGCGTGTCATCTGCCAGTTAATCGGGAGCACCGTTGATGGTCGTCATTTTTGTAACATATCTTGTTTCCCGTTTGCTCCTGAAGATCTGGGAACTGTATGACCAGCCTGACGGTGATGATTAACGGGACTGAAACAGGTTACGGCAGAGCAATATGGGGCTCATGTCCTGCTACGTAACCCGTCAGTAAAGCCCTGCTAAGCACTAACCCGCCTGCAGTTACCTGGAGGAATACAGGCCGCGAAGCTTTCTTGCCTGTGTCTGATGAGCTTCCGCACCGGCATTATTGACCTGCTCATGCACGAGGGCGGCTTTCTCTCCGGCATTCAGTTCGTTAAAAGAAGAAGAGGAGGTCTTTGAATTTGCACCACTGTCGGACAGCATTTTTTTATGTTCCTCAATCATTTTCTGATGTGCATAGGACGCGCTGTTGTTCATAAATGAATGAGCAACAATGGCCCTTTCATGTTCATTCATTTCAGAGAATGAGGGCGTGTTGTTTTTATTAACCCTGTCCGGTAAGTTTTCATGCGTCGAGGAATTCACATGACTGACGGCTGAGGCATTATTAACAAATCGATGTGCTTCATGGGCAATATCACTGGACTGAGCAAAAGCTGCCCCACAAAATAAAGCTGTAAACGCAGTGGCCGTGATTAATATATTCATGTGTAATTACCTTCTGAGGTACATAAAAGATGTCCTTATGATCATATATAAAAATAATCAACCTGTGGGGAAGATGACGTAAATGTAATACAGCTATGTACATTACACGATTGTAATGAATTTGTTTCTTAAGGTGTGCTAGATTCATTTCATTGTAAGTGGATGAACCAGTAATTTAATTTAAATCGGTTCTCGAATTCTGTCAGTAACCATACTTTAAATAAGGGAATGCGCATGCTGTTGAAAACGTCTCGACGAACTTTCCTGAAGGGGTTAACCCTCTCTGGCGTAGCCGGAAGTCTTGGCGTATGGAGTTTCAATGCGCGTTCCAGTCTGAGCCTGCCAGTTGCCGCATCCCTGCAGGGTACTCAGTTTGACCTGACCATTGGTGAAACGGCCGTCAATATCACGGGCAGTGAGCGTCAGGCCAAAACAATCAATGGAGGCCTGCCGGGGCCCGTTCTTCGCTGGAAAGAAGGTGACACCATTACCCTGAAGGTCAAAAACCGTCTTAATGAACAGACGTCCATTCACTGGCACGGCATTATTCTTCCGGCCAATATGGATGGTGTTCCGGGGCTGAGTTTTATGGGCATAGAGCCTGATGATACCTACGTTTACACCTTTAAGGTTAAGCAGAACGGGACTTACTGGTACCACAGCCATTCCGGTCTGCAGGAACAGGAGGGGGTATACGGTGCCATTATCATCGATGCCAGGGAGCCAGAACCGTTTGCTTACGATCGTGAGCATGTGGTCATGTTGTCTGACTGGACCGATGAAAATCCTCACAGCCTGCTGAAAAAATTAAAAAAACAGTCGGATTACTACAATTTCAATAAACCAACCGTTGGCTCTTTTTTCCGCGACGTGAATACCAGGGGGCTGTCAGCCACCATTGCCGATCGGAAAATGTGGGCTGAAATGAAAATGAATCCGACTGACCTCGCGGATGTCAGTGGCTACACCTACACCTATCTCATGAACGGGCAGGCCCCGCTGAAAAACTGGACCGGACTGTTCCGTCCCGGTGAAAAGATACGCTTACGGTTTATCAACGGCTCGGCAATGACCTATTTCGATATCCGTATCCCCGGGCTGAAAATGACGGTCGTGGCTGCAGATGGCCAGTATGTAAACCCGGTTACCGTTGACGAATTCAGGATTGCCGTTGCCGAAACCTATGATGTCATTGTGGAGCCTCAGGGTGAGGCCTATACCATCTTCGCACAATCCATGGACAGGACCGGTTACGCTCGAGGGACACTGGCCACGAGAGAGGGGTTAAGTGCTGCCGTTCCCCCCCTCGATCCCCGTCCTCTGTTGACCATGGAAGATATGGGTATGGGGGGAATGGGACATGATATGGCAAGAATGGACCACAGCCAGATGGGAGGCATGGATAACAGCGGAGAGATGATGTCTATGGACGGTGCTGACCTTCCGGATAGCGGGACATCCTCCGCGCCCATGGATCACAGCAGCATGGCCGGTATGGATCATTCCCGGATGGCCGGAATGCCGGGTATGCAAAGTCATCCTGCGTCAGAAACGGATAACCCACTGGTTGATATGCAGGCGATGAGCGTCTCTCCGAAATTAAATGATCCGGGTATTGGTCTTCGAAATAACGGAAGAAAGGTTCTCACGTACGCGGATTTGAAAAGCCGCTTTGAGGATCCTGACGGACGTGAACCTGGCCGTACCATAGAACTGCATTTAACCGGCCACATGGAAAAGTTTGCCTGGTCATTTAACGGAATCAAGTTTTCAGATGCCGCACCGGTGCTGCTGAAATACGGTGAGCGGCTCAGGATCACGCTGATCAACGATACCATGATGACTCACCCCATTCACCTGCATGGTATGTGGAGCGATCTGGAAGATGAAAACGGTAATTTCATGGTTCGTAAACACACAATAGATGTTCCCCCTGGTACAAAACGCAGTTACAGAGTGACAGCAGATGCGCTTGGCCGCTGGGCGTATCACTGCCATTTGCTCTATCACATGGAAATGGGAATGTTTCGTGAAGTCCGGGTGGAGGAATGATGCGAATGAAGAGAAATTTGAAGGCCATACCTGTTCTGGTCGCCGGTTTGTTTACCTCACAGCTTTCTATTGCGGCGGGCTCCGTCTCTGCAGATCCCCACGCCGGGCACGACATGTCTGCCATGCAGATGCCAGCAGATGAGAATTTCACTGAGATGACGTCAATGGAGCCCATTGTAACTGAGAGCAGAACGCCAATTCCGCCTGTTACCGATGCCGACCGGAAGGCTGCATTCGGCAATTTACAGGGGCATGCGATTCACGACAGTGCGATTAATTATCTGGTTCTGCTGGATCAACTGGAATGGCAACGGTCGGATAACACCAACAATTTCAGCTGGAGTGTTAACAGCTGGATTGGAGGCGACACAGATCGGATTTGGCTAAAGAGTGAAGGTGAACGAAGCAATGGGGAAACGGAGGCGGCTGAAGCGCAGTTACTCTGGGGACATGCGGTTGGCCCATGGTGGGATTTGGTTACGGGTGTCAGGCAGGATTTCAGACCTGCTTCTGCCCGGACCTGGGCTGCTGTCGGTTTTCAGGGGCTGGCACTCTATAATTTTGAGTCTGAAATTACGGGTTTTGTCAGTAATGGCGGAAAAGCAGCCCTTCGTCTGGGAGGAGAATACGACGTTTTACTGACTAACCGGCTCATACTCCAGCCATCCTATGAGGTGAATTTCTACAGTCAGGATGATGAATCGCGGGGTCGCGGCAGGGGACTGACTGACACAGAGCTGGGGCTCCGGCTGCGCTATGAAATACGCCGTGAGTTTGCACCCTATATAGGCGTTTCCTGGAATCAACTTTACGGGAAAACATCCGATATGGCGAAAAGAGAAGGTGAGAAAGACCATCAGGTAGTATTCCTGGCGGGAGCCAGAATCTGGTTTTAACGCACTGATATAAAACACTCAACTAAACAGGTAAATAAAATGTCGATTTTAAATAAAGCCATTCTTACAGGTGGCCTCGTTATGGGCGTTGCTTTCTCTGCTATGGCCCATCCGGAATTAAAAAGCTCTGTGCCACAGGCTGATTCAGCCGTAGCGGCCCCGGAAAAGATTCAGCTTAATTTCTCGGAAAATCTGACCGTGAAATTCTCAGGTGCAAAATTAACGATGACGGGTATGAAAGGCATGTCATCACATTCTCCGATGCCGGTCGCGGCAAAAGTGGCGCCAGGCGCTGACCCTAAATCGATGGTCATTATTCCGCGAGAGCCTTTACCCGCTGGCACTTATCGTGTTGACTGGCGCGCGGTTTCTTCAGATACGCACCCTATTACCGGTAATTACACCTTTACAGTGAAGTAATATTATGAACGACCTGATTATGATTGTTATTCGTTTTCTTCTTTATCTGGATTTGATGGTAATATTTGGATTGCCATTTTTTCAGATATATGGAATAAGCGGTGTCAGACATGAAACCTATAACCTGACTAATTTCAGGTCGTTTATAACCTTTGCTGTTGTTACAGGCATCATTCTTACTGGCATTAATATGCTCCTGGTATCTAATGCCATGAGTGGAGTAACTGACCTCAGAGAATTATCCATCCATGTTATCGAGATGGTGATAGAAGAAACTGATGTGGGTATTAGCTGGATTGTCAGGCTCTGTGCCCTGTTTACCACACTCGGTGCTTTGTTCCTTTACACTAATAAGAGAGTATTGTCCTGCCTGCTGATGACGATGAGTGGGGGCGTGGCGCTGGCTACACTTGCCTGGGGAGGACACGCCGTTATGCATGACGGTCTGCATTACTATCTCCATTTACTGAGCGATCTGACCCATCTCGGCGCTGCAGGTGCCTGGACAGGTGCTCTGGTTGCATTTGCTATCCTGCTGATGCGCAGAAACGAGCATAATGCACAGAGCGTCATTGTGATATCTGACTCCCTGGCAAAATTTGCCACGGCAGGAACGGTGATTGTTGTAGCCCTGATCCTGAGTGCGCTGGTCAACTATCTGTATATTGCTGAGGGTAACTTAACTCCCTTATTCAACAGTTCCTGGGGGAGGATATTGCTTGCCAAGACGGCTCTGTTTGTTCTGATGCTTCTTCTGGCTGCAGCAAACCGGTTTCACCTGGGTCCCCGGCTTGAAGTTATGGTCAGGGAAGGGAATTATGATCGCAGCGTTGCCCTGATGCGAAACAGCATCCTGACAGAATTCGTTGTTGCGATTATCATTCTGGGCGCCGTAGCGTGGCTCGGAATGCTTGCTCCGTCTCAGGTCAGCTAGGGGACAGCCAAAGCTCATGCGTGAGATTTTTACTTTCATATCAGCGAGTTGACCATGCAGCGTATTTTAATCGTTGAAGACGAACAAAAAACAGGTCGTTACCTGCAGCAGGGACTGGTTGAGGAAGGCTATCAGGCCGATCTCTTTAATAATGGCCGCGATGGTCTCGGGGCCGCGTCGAAGGGACAGTATGATTTGATAATACTGGACGTGATGCTGCCTTTCCTCGACGGGTGGCAAATCATCAGCGCACTGAGGGAGTCCGGGCACGAAGAACCGGTCCTGTTTTTAACCGCAAAGGACAACGTGCGGGACAAAGTGAAAGGACTGGAGCTTGGCGCAGATGACTACCTGATTAAGCCCTTTGATTTTACGGAGCTGGTTGCACGTGTAAGAACCCTACTGCGCCGGGCACGCTCGCAGGCCGCAACAGTCTGCACCATCGCCGATATGACCGTTGATATGGTGCGCCGGACCGTGATCCGTTCGGGGAAGAAGATCCATCTCACCGGTAAAGAATACGTTCTGCTTGAGTTGCTGCTGCAACGCACCGGAGAAGTGTTACCCAGGAGTCTTATCTCGTCCCTGGTCTGGAACATGAATTTTGACAGTGATACGAATGTGATTGATGTCGCCGTGAGACGTCTGAGAAGTAAAATTGATGATGACTTTGAGCCAAAACTGATCCATACCGTTCGCGGTGCCGGATATGTCCTGGAGATCAGAGAAGAGTGAGGTTCAAAATTTCCCTGACCACACGCCTGAGCCTGATTTTTTCTGCGGTGATGCTTACGGTATGGTGGTTATCAAGTTTTATCCTGATTAGCACCCTTAATGGCTATTTCGATAATCAGGACCGCGATTTTCTGACAGGTAAACTTCAGCTCACCGAAGAGTTTCTTAAAACAGAGACGTTCAGGAACAAAACGGATATTAAGTCATTATCAGAAAAAATAAACGATGCGATGGTGGGGCACAATGGCTTATTCATTTCTATAAAAAACATGGAAAATGAAAAAATTGTTGAACTCTATGCCAAAAATTCTGTTGTTCCAGCGGTCCTGCTTAATAAGTCGGGTGATATTCTCGACTATATGATCCAGACGGAAGAAAATAACACCGTGTACCGCAGTATCTCGCGGCGGGTTGCCGTGACGCCGGAACAGGGTAAAAGCAAACATGTCATCATTACGGTTGCCACGGATACTGGGTATCACACCCTGTTTATGGACAAACTCAGTACCTGGCTGTTCAGGTTCAATATCGGTCTGGTCTTTATTTCTGTTTTTCTGGGCTGGCTGACCACACGTATTGGTCTGAAACCGCTACGGGAAATGACCAGTCTGGCTTCCTCCATGACCGTACACAGCCTGGATCAGCGTCTAAATCCCGATCTGGCTCCGCCGGAAATCTCTGAGACCATGCAGGAGTTCAATAATATGTTTGATCGCCTGGAGGGGGCATTCCGGAAACTGTCAGATTTCTCGTCTGACATCGCGCATGAGCTGCGCACACCAGTCAGTAATCTGATGATGCAGACGCAGTTTGCACTGGCTAAGGAAAGGGATGTTTCGCATTACCGCGAAATTTTATTCGCTAACCTGGAAGAACTGAAAAGGTTGTCACGAATGACCAGTGACATGCTTTTTCTGGCACGTTCAGAGCATGGTCTGCTGCGGCTGGATAAACATGATGTGGATCTGGCAGCCGAACTGAATGAATTACGTGAGTTGTTCGAGCCCCTGGCAGACGAAACAGGAAAGACAATCACGGTTGAAGGAGAGGGCGTTGTTGCCGGAGACAGCGATATGCTCCGACGTGCTTTCAGTAACCTGCTTTCCAATGCAATCAAGTATTCTCCCGATAACACCTGTACAGCGATACACCTTGAGCGTGACAGTGACTGTGTGAACGTGATGATTACGAATACGATGTCCGGCCAGGTTCCCGCTAATCTGGAACGTTTGTTTGACCGGTTCTATCGCGCAGACTCATCAAGGTTCTACAACACGGAAGGCGCGGGGCTGGGATTATCAATTACAAGGTCGATCATTCATGCTCACGGCGGCGAGCTGTCAGCAGAACAGCAGGGGCGTGAAATTGTGTTCAAAGTGCGCCTGTTAATGGATTAATCCCGTTGTTCAGGAGAAACCTGGAAGGTGACAAAATTGTCATCATTCAGTCACGCGATAAACAGAGGCGGTTTTTTATAATTATTCATAAATCAGGAGCAGCGTGATAACACAATCACCTGGTTCCTGGAGTGATGATTAACCCGCCCTGAGATCAACTGCTTTCTCTGTTATAAGCCATTGATTGTTTGGGTATGTAAACACCGGAGACCCAACCATGAAAAAGATTCTCGTATCATTTGTTGCCATTATGGCTGCCGCTTCATCTGCCATGGCTGCAGAGACAATGAACATGCATGACCAGGTAAATAATGCACAGGCACCTGCCCACCAGATGCAGTCATCTGCTGAAAAAAGTGCAATTCAGGGAGACAGCATGACAATGATGGATATGAGCAGTCACGATCAGGCCGCAATGTCCCATGACATGATGCAAAACAGCAATTCTGCTGCCCACCAGGACATGGCTGAAATGCATAAAAAAATGATGAAAGCTAAACCCGGAGCTACCAACGAAACAGCAAAGTCATTTTCTGAAATGAGCGAGCATGAGAAGGCCGCAGCTGTACATGAGAAGGCGAATAATGGTCAGTCTTCCGTTGTTCACCAGCAGCAGGCTGATAAGCATCGCAGTCAGATCACCCAGAATTAACCCGCAGCTCCACTTGTTAGACCCTCATTTGACGCCGAAGTCACTGACTTACGCTCCCGTCCGGGAGCGTTTTTTTTTCCCATATATCAAACTTTAACTCTGAAGAGGTGGAAGTATCTGACCAACACTGTCACGTAACGCCAGATAACTACAAAAACACCTTTTTCCTCCTGTAAATTGCAGTTCCTGCAAGAACATCAAGGCATAATGTTGGAACAGCGTGTGATACACACTTAGCATCATGTTTTGTATGTGTTTTTTTTAAAACTTTACAACTTTAAAGTCTTTTTCAGGTTAAAGGATACAACTTTAATGTCTCTACACAATTGCAGCGAAGTCGTCCTGACCTGTTACCTAAAGATGAAAATTATTAGAGCCGCATTAAAAATGAGCTAATTTTGATAGTGGCTATCTTGTGATTATTTTCTAATGAGCCCGTGAACTGAAACCCTCCAGGCTTAATATAAGGTGGAAGGAAAGGTGATTGAAAACTCACCCAGTGGCCAGATCTTTATAAAATATGAACAGGCTGAAAAAGACAGTAACTTTGTTGTTTTTTTATCCTTAACCACTATGCATTAATGCTGCGTTATTTCATGATGCCTAAGAAAAACCAGCGTTACGCAAATGGTCAACGTTGGTTTTATCCGGTACGTTGCAATTATTTTTTAGCAGAACCTGCTTCTAATATTGAAACGATTGAGAACAACGTAAAGCATACCGCTCCCAAACCGACCAAAACCCGCGAAGGAATAAAATATCCCATGTCGGTCTGCGCCATTTCCGCAAGAAACGATGCCAGGAAAAGGCAAAACAGGCAGGTGAAGACGGGAATCATCGGTATTCTGTTGGCTAACGAACAGGTACGTCTCCATACCAGTGCCAGTAGCCAGACTTTTGAGAATATGCTGTAACAGATCATTCCGAGGCAAATAAGAATAATGCCGGGAGCCAGTCGGGCGCTTGCATCGGAACTGACTAAGACGTATATCCCCTGCAGTACCGTGATTGAGCCGAGAAAAATAACCCAATAACACCACAGCCAGTGTTCTTTAGTTGAAAACGTATTACGTGTTTGATGGACAATTGTGGCAACAAGGCCAATTAGACAGGCACAGATTGCGGTTAACCCAAGCAATACGTGACCCGCGACATAATGCGGAGTTATGTCAGCACTACGTAACAGCGTAATAGACCAAATGAAACCGAGCAGGGTGAGTAAAACGGGAACGGCAATGAGGCAGTTACCGATTAATGAAGAATAAGCCTGTACCGGTGTTCCGTCGCTCTTGCTCCCCGCTGCATTTTTGGGAATGAGCAGAAAGTGACCGGATGACGCTGCCACCGTCGATACACAGGCGGCAATCATACCAACGCCGAAAATAACATGGCCGGCGACAAACTCGTCTGCCATCACATCATTGCCTGCTAACAGTGCCCAACCCCATATCATGGTGATAATTGACCCCGCATAGCCAATAATGGGGAACAATGTATTGTAAAACGTATTAACGCCGCGCGTGAGCTGCGAAATGATAATAAATGCGGTAGTGAATAATGCCAGGCATATGGCCGCCAGAGAAATCAGCACATGACCCGCGACGAAATACTCGCTTTGCCCTGAACTTTCCAGCACAAAGCCACCTAACGCGATACAAATTAAGCCCATAATCAAAGGGATTAATTTGAAAAGCCACCCGATATATATGTTCACTTTAAACTCCTCAGGTATCCCTGCTAATATTGAAATATGCATTAATGATAATTTCATCCTGTTAATATAATGACGAGATATCATTAAAGACAAATGCATAGCATAACTATAGCGGGGTTTACTTTGCAGAGCGCTACTTTTCAGCGTTCAAAAGGCCATGATAAATAAAAATTTATCCTAAGATTAATTCTTATGCTGTTGTTTTTTACAATTATCTTCCAGGGAGGGATTATTCTTCATTATTTGGTAAAAGACCGGATAGTCTCGGTGCTTAAAATCAGCGAACATATAAGTATTATTATTTTATATCGTCGTAAATCTGTTTTTCAGACAAGTATCATTTATTTTGTTACAAACAATTCAAAAATATCACAGGTTATTTATGAAAGCAATTGACAATCAGATTAGAAACATCTCTTCAAGCCATCAAGATAAGCATTCAGATAAAGTTAACAGTCATCAACACCATGGCAAGGTTGATAAAACACATCGTGCAAAGATAGTTGAATTTGATAAACTGGATAATGATTCGCAAATAGATAACGATTTTGGCCTGCATATCATCTATTTCCTGCAACATGGTCACTGGAAGGTAAATGATCGTAGTCACCAGATGGAGAAAGTATGGTTTTACAATAGTGAACCTTCTATAGATATTCAAGAATATAATAGATTCGCCGACAATACTACTGATACGTTTATCTTTACAATTATACCAGACAATAACCATGTGTTAAAATTATCGTCTCCCATTACCGTTACTGTTGAGTGTAAGGGCGGTTATTATTTTATTAATTCCTCTGGAGATAAATCAGATATAATTTATAAAGTTGATGGGCTTTCTATCATAGCGAGAAATTTCTTTACTCTTCTTAGTGGTAATTTCAAACCTGACTGGCGTTGGGATGTCTCTAAAGAGACGTTTACTAAGGAAAAGTTTGATAGCTATGTTAAATCTGTGTTTTCAAAAATAGACTTCTATAAACAGTGTGGTGTGATTAACCCACAAAATGCCAACACGGCTTATTTTGGCGATACAGATGGAAGAGTAGGCGCTGTACTTTATGCATTGCTCGTTTCAGGGCATATAGGCATCAGGGAAAAGGGTTGGAGTTTATTATGTGAATTATTAAAACACGAAGAGATGGCTTCATCTGCATACAAACATAAAAATAATAAAGTGCTCTACGATTTATTAAATACGAGAGACATGATCTTGAATGAGTTGCATCAACATGTTTTTTTAAAGGACGATGCGATAACCCCTTGTATCTTCCTTGGGGATCATACAGGCGATAGATTTAGTACTATTTTTGGTGATAAATATATCCTTACTTTGCTAAATTCTATGTGAAATATGGAGGGTAATAAAGATAGCCGTATTAATAAAAATGTCGTCGTTCTGGCTGGAAATCATGAAATCAATTTTAATGGTAACTATACTGCACGACTAGCAAATCATAAACTCTCTGCCGGTGATACGTATAACTTAATTAAAACGCTCGATGTTTGTAATTATGACTCAGAAAGGCAAGTTTTAACCAGTCATCACGGAATAATAAGAGATGAAGAAAAAAATGTTATTGTCTCGGTGCTTTGCAGGTTCCATTTAATCAGATGAAAAATCCTACTGATCCTGAGGAATTAGCCAATATTTTTAATAAAAAACATAAAGAACACATGGATGATCCTCTATTCCATCTAATCCGAAGCAATACTTTGAAACCCACACCTGTATATGCTAATTATTTTGATAACACTACTGATTTCAGACCAGCACGTGAACGTATCTTCATATGTGGGGAGACACTCAAAGGTGAAGACCCCAGCAAATACATTAGACAAAAATATGGGCATCATGGGCCCGGGGTAGATCAGAATCAACAATTTGATAATGGTATTATGGGGCTAAATTCCCTGAAGGAAGCACGTGATAAAAATAATAAAATAATTTATTCCTCAGGGCTTAGTTGTTTTCAATCTCATTAAAACTCCATGAATACGGTGGTATGTCTTTTTAATCCTGCCAGTATTTCATAGGTTTTCTTAATCGATTGTAGAGGCATGTTCTGATGACGCCTCTACAATCTTTAGGGACTTTCTCTGCTATGAGATAAGAAATTTCATATTATGCTTTGAGGCTGAATGATTTGTGCAAAATATAATTATTTTCCCATCGAACATGAGGTGTATGTCATAAGATAAAATGTTAACTATGTATTCCTCGCGGTAAATAATATGAGGTAAAATATGAAAATTGGAACTGTGGCAGGCACTAACGACAGTACAACGACAATCGCAACAAATGATATGGTGCAAGAGCATGTTACCAACTTCACTAAAGAACTGTTTGGGTATATTGCAAATGGTATAGGTGATGATATATCAAGTATTGCCAGGACAATGCTCGGTGAGGTTGTGGAAAAAATAGATGATTGGCAAATAGAACGGTTCCAACAATCTATTCAAGATGACAAAATTTCATTTACCATACAAACGGATCATTCAGAAAAATATAGTATGCTATCGGGCATGCGTGCTCATATTCTACGTAGGAATAATAATTATCAGTTTATTGTGACAATTAATAGCAAAAATTACGGTTGCTCTCTTGATAATACCGATGTTAATTGGTGCAGTATTGTTTATTTACTTAATAATATGACAGTAAATGATAATGCTAATGATGTTGCAGTTACTGAGTCGTACAAACCCATCTGGAACTGGAAAATATCGCAATATAATGTATCTGATATTAAATTCGAAACAATGATAAAACCCCAGTTCGCTGACAGAATCTATTTCTCCAATTGTTCACCCGTTGATCCCACAAGTACCAGACCAACCTATTTTGGTGATACCGATGGCTCAGTCGGTGCAGTTTTGTACGCGCTTTTTGCAACGGGACATTTGAGAATCATGGCTGAAGGAGAAAATTTCCTTAGCCAGTTGCTTAATATAGAAGATGAAGTTCTCAACGTATTGCTAAGGGAGAACTTTAATGAGCAACTTGACACTAATGTTAATACAATAATCAGTATTCTGAACAGAAGAGATATAGTTTTAGAAAGTCTTCAGCCTTATTTAGTTATTAATAAAGACGCTGTGACGCCATGTACGTTTCTGGGCGACCAGACTGGCGATCGATTTAGTAATATCTGTGGCGATCAATTTATCATCGATTTATTAAAACGCATAATGAGTATCAATGAAAACGTTCATGTATTAGCTGGAAATCATGAAACGAATTGCAATGGTAACTATATGCAGAACTTCACGCGCATGAAACCACTTGATGAGGATACCTACTCTGGGATAAAAGATTATCCTGTATGTTTCTATGACCCCAAATACAAAATAATGGCAAATCATCATGGGATAACTTTTGATGATCAGCGAAAACGTTACATTATAGGACCGATAACAGTCTCTAGTGATGAAATGACCAATGCTCTCGATCCGGTCGAATTAGCGGCAATTATCAATAAAAAGCACCATGCTGTAATTAATGGCAAAAAGTTTAAAAATAGCCGGGCTATCTCTTGTCGATCCTTTAATCGTTATTTTTCTGTTTCGACAGATTACAGACCTAAACTTGAAGCACTATTAGCATGCTCACAAATGTTAGGTATAAATCAAGTTGTTGCACATAACGGTAATGGTGGAAGAGAATGTATAGGTGAAACGGGGACAGTTTTAGGTCTTAACGCCCGTGACAGTAAACATGCTGGAAGAATGTTCAGCATGCATAATTGCCAAATTAACCCTGGTGCAGGGCCTGAGATAACCACTCCCTGGAAGTCTTACCAGCATGAAAAAAACAGAAATGGACTTATGCCTTTGATTAGAAGGCGCACAATGTTACAGCTCTGAACCATAGACAACATGAATATTAATGTTACTATCTGGTTGAGACTGTTGATAAAACGTAAAAAGGAATGCTCTGTTCCTGCAACTGAACAGGCGTGAAACGCTATCCAACAGGATGGATACCGTTTTGTCAGCCAGTTTTATAGATCACACTTATGAGTATGCGTGTTTCATTTACGGCCAGGAATGCTGATGATGACAACATTACTACCCGTTTTCACTAAGCCTTCCCCGTTGGCGCTCAATGCTCTGCGCGCTGGTCGTATTTGTCGTTTCCTTCTTATCCCGGATGGAAGAATCCGCTGAACGTCGTTCGGCGGCAGTTGTAACACGCGTCGTTTGCTTACAGGGATTATGGCGGGCCGATTATGGATAAGAGTAAGCGCCATCTGGCGGGGGGGGTTGTCGGGGCCTTGGCGGTGGCTGCCGTCGTGGCGTGGTGGCTGTTGCGCCCGGCGGGTGTGCCGGAAGGCTTTGCTGTCAGCAATGGGCGCATTGAAGCGACGGAAGTGGATATCGCCAGCAAAATTGCCGGGCGTATCGACACCATTCTGGTGAAAGAAGGCCAGTTTGTTCGCGAAGGCGAAGTGCTGGCGAAGATGGATACTCGCGTGTTGCAGGAACAGCGACTGGAAGCCATCGCGCAAATCAAAGAAGCACAAAGTGCCGTTGCTGCCGCGCAGGCTTTGCTGGAGCAACGGCAAAGCGAAACTCGTGCCGCGCAGTCGCTGGTTAATCAACGCCAGGCCGAACTGGACTCCGTGGCTAAACGTCATACGCGTTCCCGCTCGCTCGCCCAACGAGGGGCTATTTCTGCGCAACAGCTGGATGACGATCGCGCCGCCGCTGAGAGCGCCCGAGCTGCGCTGGAATCGGCGAAAGCTCAGGTATCGGCTTCTAAAGCGGCTATAGAAGCGGCACGCACCAATATCATTCAGGCGCAAACTCGCGTCGAAGCCGCACAAGCCACTGAACGGCGCATTGCCGCAGATATCGATGACAGCGAACTGAAAGCCCCGCGTGATGGACGCGTACAATATCGCGTTGCCGAGCCAGGGGAAGTGCTGGCGGCAGGCGGTCGGGTGCTGAATATGGTCGATCTCAGCGACGTCTATATGACTTTCTTCCTGCCAACCGAACAGGCGGGCACGCTGAAACTTGGCGGTGAAGCCCGGCTGATCCTCGATGCCGCGCCAGATCTGCGTATTCCGGCGACCATCAGTTTTGTCGCCAGTGTCGCCCAGTTCACGCCAAAAACCGTCGAAACCAGCGATGAACGGCTGAAACTGATGTTCCGCGTCAAAGCGCGTATCCCACCGGAATTACTCCAGCAGCATCTGGAATATGTCAAAACCGGTTTACCGGGCGTAGCGTGGGTGCGGGTGAATGAAGAACTTCCGTGGCCTGACGACCTCGTGGTGAGGTTGCCGCAATGACGCATCTGGAACTGGTTCCCGTCCCGCCTGTCGCGCAACTGGCGGGCGTGAGCCAGCATTATGGAAAAACCGTTGCGCTGAACAATATCACTCTCGATATTCCGGCCCGTTGCATGGTCGGGCTGATTGGCCCGGACGGCGTCGGGAAGTCGAGTTTATTGTCACTGATTTCCGGTGCCCGCGTCATTGAGCAGGGCAATGTGGTGGTGCTGGGTGGCGATATGCACGACCCGAAGCATCGCCGAGACGTCTGCCCGCGCATCGCCTGGATGCCGCAGGGGCTGGGCAAAAACCTCTACCACACCTTGTCGGTGTATGAAAACGTCGATTTTTTCGCTCGCCTGTTCGGTCACGACAAAGCGGAGCGGGAAGTGCGAATTAATGAGCTGCTGACCAGCACGGGGTTAGCACCGTTTCGCGATCGTCCGGCAGGGAAACTCTCCGGCGGGATGAAGCAAAAACTTGGGCTGTGCTGCGCGTTAATCCACGACCCGGAACTGTTGATCCTTGATGAGCCAACAACGGGGGTTGACCCGCTCTCCCGCTCCCAGTTCTGGGATCTGATCGACAGTATTCGCCAGCGGCAGAGCAATATGAGCGTGCTGGTCGCCACCGCCTATATGGAAGAGGCCGAACGCTTCGACTGGCTGGTAGCGATGAATGCCGGAGAAGTGCTGGCAACTGGCAGCGCCGAAGAGCTACGGCAGCAAACGCAAAGCGCTACGCTGGAAGAAGCATTTATAAATCTGTTACCGCAAGCGCAACGCCAGGCGCATCAGGCGGTAGTGATCCCACCGTATCAACCTGAAAACGCAGAGATTGCCATCGAAGCGCGCGATCTGACCATGCGTTTTGGTTCCTTCGTTGCCGTTGATCACGTTAATTTCCGCATTCCACGCGGGGAGATTTTTGGTTTTCTTGGTTCGAACGGCTGCGGTAAATCCACCACCATGAAAATGCTCACCGGACTGCTGCCCGCCAGCGAAGGTGAGGCGTGGCTGTTCGGGCAACCGGTTGATCCAAAAGATATCGATACCCGCCGTCGGGTGGGCTATATGTCGCAGGCGTTTTCGCTCTATAACGAACTCACCGTGCGGCAAAACCTTGAGTTACATGCCCGTTTGTTTCACATCCCGGAAGCGGAAATTCCCGCAAGAGTGGCTGAAATGAGCGAGCGTTTTAAGCTCAACGACGTTGAAGATATTCTGCCGGAGTCATTGCCGCTCGGCATTCGCCAGCGGCTTTCGCTGGCGGTGGCGGTGATTCATCGCCCGGAGATGTTAATCCTCGATGAGCCTACTTCTGGTGTCGATCCGGTGGCGAGGGATATGTTCTGGCAGTTGATGGTCGATCTCTCGCGCCAGGACAAAGTGACTATCTTCATCTCCACCCACTTTATGAACGAAGCGGAACGTTGCGACCGCATCTCACTGATGCACGCCGGAAAAGTGCTTGCCAGCGGTACACCGCAGGAACTGGTTGAGAAACGCGGAGCCGCCAGTCTGGAAGAGGCATTTATCGCCTATTTGCAGGAAGCGGCAGGGCAGAGCAACGAAGCCGAAGCGCCGCCCGTGGTACACGACACCACCCACGCGCCGCGTCAGGGATTTAGCCTGCGCCGTCTGTTTAGCTACAGCCGCCGCGAAGCGCTGGAACTGCGACGCGATCCAGTACGTTCGACGCTGGCGCTGATGGGAACGGTGATCCTGATGCTGATAATGGGTTACGGCATCAGTATGGATGTGGAAAACCTGCGCTTTGCGGTGCTCGACCGCGACCAGACCGTCAGTAGCCAGGCGTGGACACTCAACCTCTCCGGTTCCCGTTACTTTATCGAACAGCCGCCGCTCACCAGTTATGACGAGCTTGATCGTCGGATGCGTGCGGGCGATATCACGGTGGCGATTGAGATCCCGCCCAATTTCGGGCGCGATATCGCGCGTGGTACGCCTGTGGAACTCGGCGTCTGGATCGACGGAGCGATGCCGAGCCGTGCTGAAACGGTAAAAGGTTACGTGCAGGCCATGCACCAGAGCTGGTTACAGGATGTGGCGAGCCGACAATCGACACCCGCCAGCCAAAGCGGGCTGATGAACATTGAGACGCGTTATCGCTATAACCCGGACGTAAAAAGCCTGCCAGCGATTGTTCCGGCGGTGATCCCGCTTCTGCTGATGATGATCCCGTCAATGCTAAGCGCCCTTAGCGTGGTGCGGGAAAAAGAGCTTGGGTCGATTATCAACCTTTACGTGACCCCCACCACGCGTAGTGAATTTTTGCTTGGTAAACAGTTGCCATACATCGCGCTGGGGATGCTGAACTTTTTCCTGCTCTGCGGCCTGTCGGTGTTTGTGTTTGGCGTACCGCATAAAGGCAGTTTCCTGACGCTCACCCTGGCGGCGCTGCTGTATATCATCATTGCCACCGGAATGGGGCTGCTGATCTCCACCTTTATGAAAAGCCAGATTGCCGCCATTTTCGGAACGGCGATTATCACGTTGATCCCAGCGACACAGTTTTCCGGGATGATCGATCCGGTAGCTTCGCTGGAAGGGCCTGGACGTTGGATCGGCGAGGTTTACCCGACCAGTCATTTTCTGATTATCGCCCGCGGGACGTTCTCGAAAGCGCTGGATCTGACTGATTTGTGGCAACTTTTTATCCCGTTGCTGATAGCCATCCCGCTGGTGATGGGCTTAAGTATCCTGCTGCTGAAAAAACAGGAGGGATGATGCGCCATTTACGCAATATTTTTAATCTGGGTATCAAAGAGTTGCGCAGTCTGCTCGGTGATAAAGCGATGCTGACGCTGATTGTCTTCTCGTTTACGGTGTCGGTGTATTCGTCAGCGACCGTTACGCCAGGATCGTTGAACCTCGCGCCGATCGCCATTGCCGATATGGATCAATCGCAGTTATCGAACCGGATCGTTAACAGCTTCTATCGTCCGTGGTTTTTGCCACCGGAGATGATCACCGCCGATGAGATGGATGCCGGACTGGACGCCGGACGCTATACCTTCGCGATAAATATTCCGCCTAATTTTCAGCGTGATGTCCTCGCCGGACGCCAGCCGGATATTCAGGTGAACGTCGATGCCACGCGCATGAGCCAGGCATTTACCGGCAATGGGTATATCCAGAATATTATCAACGGTGAAGTGAACAGCTTTGTCGCGCGCTACCGTGATAACAGCGAACCGTTGGTATCGCTGGAAACCCGGATGCGCTTTAACCCGAACCTTGATCCCGCGTGGTTTGGCGGGGTGATGGCGATCATCAACAACATTACCATGCTGGCGATTGTATTGACCGGATCGGCGCTGATCCGCGAGCGTGAACACGGCACGGTGGAACATTTACTGGTGATGCCGATAACGCCGTTTGAGATCATGATGGCGAAGATCTGGTCGATGGGGCTGGTGGTGCTGGTGGTATCGGGATTATCGCTGGTGCTGATGGTGAAAGGTGTACTGGGCGTACCGATTGAAGGCTCGATCCCGCTGTTTATGCTGGGCGTGGCGCTCAGTCTGTTTGCCACCACGTCAATCGGCATTTTTATGGGGACGATAGCGCGTTCAATGCCGCAACTGGGGCTGCTGGTGATTCTGGTGCTGCTGCCGCTGCAAATGCTTTCCGGTGGATCCACGCCGCGCGAAAGTATGCCGCAGATGGTGCAGGACACTATGCTGACCATGCCGACGACACACTTTGTTAGCCTCGCGCAGGCCATCCTCTACCGGGGTGCCGGATTCGAAATCGTCTGGCCGCAGTTCCTGACGCTGATGGCAATTGGCGGCGCGTTTTTCACCATTGCACTGCTGCGATTCAGGAAGACGATTGGGACAATGGCGTAAATACAATTGCCCGATGCGTAAGCTTATAGGGACTACGCATCGGTGCAATTTATTGAATTTTAGTTGTTTTTAGGCCGGATAAGGCGTTTATGAACTGACCCCCAAAACCTGGACAGTTTCAGTTAACCGGCTTTTTGATACTCAGTCCTGTATTCAGGGCAAGATTACGAAAGCCCGCTCCCCGCAAGGACTGACGCCAGATAGTTTCTGTCCATGGCTGCTTTTCGCATCTTACGTCTTAACCCTGCCTTGAATACCTTATCATTCGTCAAAATATTAAT
>ENA-OQKN01000950-OQKN01000950.1-human-gut-metagenome-genome-assembly--contig:-NODE-950-length-19929-cov-7.742299_pt1 | contig 19929 bp, 13 predicted proteins | sample MGYA00242776_ERZ504794 | MGnify/ENA primary metagenome ERZ504794 (study PRJEB26092, sample SAMD00036434) | human gut metagenome | host: Homo sapiens | study: EMG produced TPA metagenomics assembly of... | reverse complement strand
TGGTATGTTAGTATTATTACCGATTTTGTATCAACAAAAATGTTGTTGTAATTCCCTGTTAGCACTTGGTATGTTATAATATTAACATTAAATTATTTATTCTAAGACATGTTTTAATTCCCTGTTATCACTTGGTATGGTATAATTTTAAAGATTGTAACTGCATAGTTGCTTCGTTGTAATTCCCTGTTATCACTTGTTATGGTATAATGATGGAATGCATTGGAGAAATTCATTGATGTTGTAATTCCCTGTTATCACTTGGTATGGTATAATTTATAGTGTGCATTATCACAAACAACTTGTGTTGTAATTCCCTGTTATCACTTGGTATGGTATAATTGGCATATCTATTTTATCAAATTTCAAGGTGTTGTAATTCCCTGTTATCACTTGGTATGGTATAATAAAAGTTCTTCCAGAACCCCGCTTTCCTCGGTTGTAATTCCCTGTTATCACTTGGTATGGTATAATCACTCTTTTTCATAGTCATTATCTTCTGCAGTTGTAATTCCCTGTTATCACTTGGTATGGTATAATAAATAATTTAAAGGGGTGCCGGTGTTTCCGGTTGTAATTCCCTGTTATCACTTGGTATGGTATAATGATTAAGTCAAGAATCATTTTTTCCGCTTGGTTGTAATTCCCTGTTATCACTTGGTATGGTATAATAATATGTAGCAAGGGTAAACCATCCAAACAGTTGTAATTCCCTGTTATCACTTGGTATGGTATAATTAGAACTCTTCCTTACTTGGTACACTCATAGTTGTAATTCCCTGTTATCACTTGGTATGGTATAATTTGCGTATCATTTGAGGAAATAGTTTCATCGTTGTAATTCCCTGTTATCACTTGGTATGGTATAATGTTATCTGTCAAAGCTTGGTAAATCGAATCGTTGTAATTCCCTGTTATCACTTGGTATGGTATAATTCATTATTTTTTTTCGGATGTTTTCCATATGTTGTAATTCCCTGTTATCACTTGGTATGGTATAATAGGCATTGCAAACTCCGATAGTTGCCAATTGTTGTAATTCCCTGTTATCACTTGGTATGGTATAATCTTCCAGCTTATCGATATTTCCCTCTTTCAGTTGTAATTCCCTGTTATCACTTGGTATGGTATAATGCAATGTATTCCAGCACTTCTTTCTTTATCGTTGTAATTCCCTGTTATCACTTGGTATGGTATAATCAACTTATAAAAATATTATTAAAGGTGATGGTTGTAATTCCCTGTTATCACTTGGTATGGTATAATCAGTAGCGTTCGCGCCCGTTGTGTCATAAGGTTGTAATTCCCTGTTATCACTTGGTATGGTATAATTTTTAGGTTACGTTTATATTTGACACATTGTTGTAATTCCCTGTTATCACTTGGTATGGTATAATAATTCCTTGAATGCCGAGTACGTTTCCACTGTTGTAATTCCCTGTTATCACTTGGTATGGTATAATTATCTCTTTCGCTTTTTGGTCTAGGTAGTGGTTGTAATTCCCTGTTATCACTTGGTATGGTATAATATAAATACATTTTACCTCACTATCTATTTAGTTGTAATTCCCTGTTATCACTTGGTATGGTATAATAAATCCACTCTATATAAGGAACCTTTTGCCGTTGTAATTCCCTGTTATCACTTGGTATGGTATAATCACCTTTTCCGTTTTTTACATCATCAGCACGTTGTAATTCCCTGTTATCACTTGGTATGGTATAATATAAACAAGCCAAAATTCGGCTTACCCTCTGTTGTAATTCCCTGTTATCACTTGGTATGGTATAATAAAGAGAATATAACTCTTTTCTTCTGATACGTTGTAATTCCCTGTTATCACTTGGTATGGTATAATTTACTTTAAATGTAATTTTAACGGGACTTGGTTGTAATTCCCTGTTATCACTTGGTATGGTATAATTTGTACCTTCCAGTTCTGCAGCCTCGTTGAGTTGTAATTCCCTGTTATCACTTGGTATGGTATAATAGGGAGCACAAATCCCCACGAACTACAGGGATTCGTGGGGATTTCATCTAAAAAAAAATCTTTAATTTGGAAGTTAAATTCTATCGAAAATCTTCTTTTTTCAAAAAACATCCATTAATTCTATCGATTCAGGGGTATCCTCAAATGTTTTTGTTCCCAACATGACTTCCATAGACTCATACTGCTTTTCTGTTAAAACCAGCGCACGTACAGATCCTTTTATAGGCAGATTTTGTTTTAAACGCTGTTTATGCATTGCAACTGCATCCATACCATTGCATATCCTGGAATATACAGACCACTGCACCATATTGTAGCCATCTTTCAACAAAAACTTACGAAATTTCGCGGCATCCTTTTTCTCTTTTGCAGTTACTACCGGCAGATCAAAAAACACTAACATTCTCATAAACTTATTCATAGCTATGTACCTGTAATTGCATCAGTTCCGGCAACTCCAAATCTGATCTTTTTCCCTGCAGAGCACTACTGTAACTTGCCACCAGCATATCAATACAATTACTGATAATGCGTTTTTCCCCTTTCACATCCATATCATAATTTATAATACCAAAAATATCACGTTTTCTTTCTGGCGTAAGATCACTGTCAATTTCTGCTACATCATAATTCTGGGATACATACAGGTCAACTAAGGGACGAAATGGTTCAATCATATCATCAGCCAAATTAAAATTATTCAGTTCACTATGGTGGAACACTCCAATCGAAGGCTCCAATCCATAACAGACAATGGAGCGGGCAATCAGACCTCTTACAATGGCATAACCATAATTTAATGCCGAGTTAATGACATGATCATTGCCCCGTGAAAATCCCAATCCATACAGACTTTTAAAATAAAAAGCTGCTGCTTTCGCCTCCACATGTGTCCGATCACCAGACTGTACTTCTTTGCACATTTTCATTAATTCTTCTGATCCGTCTAAATCAAGATAGGCTAAACACAATGCCTGGTTTCTGATCTTTCGAACCACGATCTGCTGCCAAAGTCTTTTCTGTAAGGGTTTTCCTGCCTCTATCTGATATTTCAGAATTTTAAAATGACGACTGTGCCTTACCATTGGAAGCAGTACTGCATTCGGAAGATGCTTTTCATCACAGACATAGACCGTAATTCCCATATCTGCCATCTTCTGGAGCAAATAAGCAGAGACTGTTACTGTCTGATTTTCTATGATGATACAGTTGATATCCTCCAGTGGAATCTGTCTGAGTATGTCTGTTTCAATATATAACTGCTGATTTTTGATAGACAGTTTTACATGACTGTCTATCTTAATATTTCGAAACCCCATTTATCCTCCATGTTTTTATCAAGAAAAACCCATTCGTTTTTCATTTTTTACTGTAGATATATGCCCTAAAATATCTACCTGACACTTTTCTATTAATTCTAATTTTTGTACCCCAATTCCTCTAAAAGTATATCGGCTATCATGTGCTTTCCCTTCTATTTTCGCTCCAGAAATATCTGCTCCAATATAATATGCATATACTTCTTTCGATTCTCCTAAGCTGCCATCCACATTTTTTATCGGAATGCCTTTTTTACTCTTTATATGCACCAAATCTCTCGAATACAAGCTGAACAAAAAATCTTTATCTTCCATAGTTCGCCACTCACTATATGGCTTATTTGCTGTTGATGCCCTATCCGGCAGCACCTTCTTCACCACATCCGCCGTATACACCGGTACAAAATAATACTTTCCATTCACACGATACACATCGATTCTGACCATACCGCCATTTTCTGCAATTCCATTTCCGGAATCCACAAATACACCCATCGTCTGTTTTTTCTGTATCTTGACTTTCCGTACTACCGGACCTTCTGTACCGTCCGCTTTCGGTTTATGAAAATCCTGTGCAAATGCCTTTTTTGCATCATTTCCATATAACAACAGCTGTTTTTTCAATGCCTCGTATAATAAAAGGTCACTTTGAGGATTATAGTAGCCGTCGATTTCACCATGTTTGTCAAGCTTCAGATCTGTCAAAGCTGTCTTAGTCAATACGATCCCCTCATCCTTAAAATGTCTCGGACTGCGGATGGTATCTGCATGTGCAGCACCTGTCACTTTATGATTTGGCATTCTTGAGACAAAGATCGGACGAAGATTCTCATAAATATACTCTGGATAATCTAATTCTAAGGCAACATCAGAATGGGTATCCAAAAATCCCTTCGGATCATCTCCCATTCTCACATCCAGTTCTGCCCGGAATGTCTCCCATGGTTTTGGAATATGAACACCAAATATCTCATCCCATTCTGCCCGGCTGTAATCTTCCGGTCGAAAGATTTCTCCTGTCTCCGCATCCACAAACTCTGTACCTTTTGAGTAACATCTCTCTCTTACTTTCGTATATCGCGATATTTTCTGGATCATGCCATCCGTACAGCAGGCGATGACAACCGCATCCATCGCATGATGTGTATCCGTCTCACGATTTTTCTGAGGTAATCCCCAGCGTTTTCTTAAGTACGCCGTAATTGCTCCATTTACCGCGCGTACCTGTTTTTTCTTTTCCGGACGGTTTAACGGTGCCATTTCAAGGTTCTGACGGATCATATTATAAATAACGGTTGTAATATATTTTGTATCCGTTAAGTTACGCTCTTTAAATTCACTACGCTCTTCCTCTGAAAAATGTTTTTTCAAAAGTTTCTGCTGTTTTTTATAATCCCGTATCGTCGTCTTCACACGAGTTTCAAACTCATTCCAACGCTGCTCATCATTTCCCATGTATTCATAAGGTGTCCTGTTTCCCTTTTGGCGGTTTTCCTGAGAAGTGACAAGTACCTTATTCCGAAAACTGTCATCAAATGTAATACTGTATGGCAAAATATGATCAATATCATACCCCGGTTTAAACAGTTCTTCCAATGGAATAGTCTTACCGGAATACATACAGATTCCCTGCTGTTCCTGCCACAGGCGATATTTTAAAATATCCTGTCCGGTTGGTGATAATTTTCCCAATTCCTGAATCTGCTTTTTCACATCTTCGTTATTCTTCTGGCGTTTTTCCATATCACCTTTTATTTTCCGGCGTTCTTCAAAAGTCTTTGACATTTCTCTTGCAAGCTCAATATTGATTGCCTGCGGACTTCCATATGTACGGATGATCGCATTAATCACTTTGACAGTCTGTGATACAGAACGCTTTACTACCGGATTTGTAATCTCATTGATCGTCTGATTCACCTTTTCTCCTGTTAATAACTTCTGCTTAATCCCCTTAGAATCCGCCTTAAAATCATATCCGGCTTCCTCACATGCTTTATCATAAGTCATGCCTTTTTCCAAAAACGGGATAATATTCCGCATCGCTTTCATCGAAAGATGCTGAAACTTCGTCGGTGTATACGCCAATAACCCTTCCATCTCTATCGGTACAAGTCCCAGCTTAGCCAGCCGCTCCGTACGACTGTCATCATTCTTATAACAGGTCAGGATCATACCAATCTCATCAAACAGATCCCTGACTTCATTTTCTGTCAGATATTTCACCCGTTCTTCCAAACATTTCTTGTAATCATGGTAGTATGGCATCCCAATAAATTTTGCTTTTTCCGTATTTTGATTTTCTTTTTGCTGTTCTTCTTTCGTGGCAGCTTTTTTATAATTTAAATTATAAAAAAGAATATCCTCCGGCAAACCTAACTTCTTGCGAACTGCTGCGTACTTCACTTCCTTCTGTGTGAATAACAGCAAAGTCAGTGCCCGTCGTTCCTCTTCTGTAAAGTTTCTGGTCTCTCCATCCTGGTTAACCAGTTTTGTATGATTTATTTTCTGTAGTGCCACAAAATATTCTGCCGTATAAGTTCCCTTTGCGCCGCGCAGCTCCCCCTGATCTCCAAGAAATGTACATTTTCCAACTCTGTCCGAAAAACCTTCCATCGCATATGGACTTGGCTTTCCATCCGGCTGCATGCCTGGTCCTAAATCAAAAGATCTCTGACTTGTCATGATTTCCAAATATTTTTCTTCTAATTCTTCCGTCGCTTTTTCATTTCCAAGACGTCTCTGGCTGGAGAAAATTTCTTTGACTTCTTCCACAAGCATTGCCCTTAACATGGTGTGCTGATAATTTTCTGCTTTATTGCGTGGGGTGAGAATATATCCCTTTTCTGACCAGGAACATCCGGTTCGAAATGCTTCATCTAAATAAATCATCTCCCCGACCGTACGATATCCCTTTTCCTGCATCCGCTTTTGATTTTCATCCGTCGCTTTTAAAACTGCACCATTTTCCTTTGCAGCCGTCTCTGCCTTTCTGGTCGAACGAAATCCACGGTGTTTTGCAATATGAAGCAACACCTGTGCTAATTCTTCATCCGTCAGTTTCCGGTCTAATGCCTCATAGCGAAGCTGATAAACATCCGGTAACCCTGCCATGTTATATCGTTTCAGAAAGTCATCAATATTTATCAGACCCTGATTCTCAAAGAGCCATTTGATTCTGTCTAAACGATGTTTTCTTCTTCTAAGCCGTCTTCTTGTCGTTCGTGCAGCTCTCCTTGGTCCCGCCAAAGATTCACCTGTTTTCGGGATTTCTGCTGTATCAAATATCCTTACCCCAAGGTCTACGATACGAACCGGCTCGTCATCACTGTTGTTCTGTAATACCGCCCAGCCGACGGATGCAATACCAATATCCAACCCAATACGATAATCCATTTTTTCGTCCATGTTCCTTCTCCTCTCATCTGAACCGTTCTCTCTCATACCAGCAAACGGGACAACTGTTTTATTCTGCGCGCTTCAACAATGATCCGCATACCGGTCATTGTCATGAATAAACTTCTGTATAAAAGATAATCCCATTCCGAAGAATGGGATTAGAGCTTTTAGGTTTCTTACCTTATTGTAATAACCTAATTATCACTTGGTATGATATAATTCTCTTAGATTATACCCCTGTTTTCGACGATTGTAAATACCTGTTTTTGATTTTTTTACATTTTTCCTTCAAAAATCATGTAAAATTATTATTCCATATCCTGTAAACCATAACCAAATCTTTCTAACACAGACATCAGATTTGCTGTTTTATTATCATAAAATTCACTGTCCGGTTCTGCTTTTTGAATGATCAGTCTCTCATACAGTTCCTCTACCCCGCCTCTGACATAATCATGAAACATGGACTGATAAGCCTGAAATTCTTCCTCCGTCTCCGCACCCCGGAATGCTTTTTTTACTGCTTCCTCAGCCGGCATGCTTTCTTTCGCATCCAGCATGATCATCATCTGCATAATAAAATCTAATTCTTCTTTTGCATTGATGACCTGCTCGGCTAAAATGCTCTTTGTCCCAAACGGCGAGAAATCTTCCTTTGCTTTACGGTCTACGCGAAATCCCACCACTGCTGCCACCATATACAGATCGATCAGTCTCCGGAAACAGGTATGCTCATAGTCACCTTTTACCCACAATTCACCTGCCATCCTGGCATGCTTTCCATGAAATTCAAACTCCTTCTTAAAAAATTCATAATTCCCCATCTTTTGTATCCCCTTCCGCTACTGATCAGATTCTACTTTCCGTATGGACGCATATGCCTCGTCAGCTGCTTTTTCAATATAATAAGACGCACCGACATATTCATCGAGTCCTGTGTACTTCCAGTCCTTGTCCAGCATAAAAATAATTACCTGTTCTGATACTTCCGGCAAAACTTTTGCAATCAGACTGATATTTTTATCCCCCAGTTTAGAGAACGGTCCGTCTAAAACAATCGGCAGTGTATCTCCTCCACTTTCCACTCCAAGATGCTCAGCCTTTTTATTTCTGCTGTATTCCATGATTGTAACGATAAATGCAAAATTGCGTGCGATTTTTTCGCCCTCTGACAGATTCTTCTCTTCGCGGAAACCCAAATCCGTCTGATATAACATCTGGATCTCATAATTTTCCGTCAACTGTATTCTTTTATCTTTCGCATTGAACATACGCTCAAAATTTTTTTGGATCTGTCCGTTTAATTCCAGAAATGTCTTATTCTTTTTTACCTCAAAATCATTTTTTAATCTTGTATATAATGCTTCTGCCAAATCCACACGCTCTCGCCATTTTTTATTTTCTTCGCTTCTGACTTCCTGACTCTTCATCTCAGCTTCTGTTCGTTCGATCTGCCGCTCAAAATTTAAGATCTGTCCCTGCAGTGTTCCCTTTTCCACCCCTAATTTACTGTTTTCACTCTGATAATATTTCAGCATTTTTCTTTTTTCGGCAAAGTCTGTCTGCCTGTCCATCTGCTGTTCCATCCCTGCTAATTGATTACAGGTTTCCTCGTAAGCCCGGATGCTCTGATCCACATTTTGCGCATCTTCTCTTAAATCATCATAAACAGAATTGCTTTGCCGGTTCCAGCGCTGTCCTGTCCGTTCAAACTCACCCAGCAATGAACCAATATCTGCCGGCGGAAGATAATTTCTCTGCTCCATCAGACTTTCTAATTCCTTAGACTCCGGTAATATTGGAGTTCCACAGATACATCTTCCTGTTTTTATAATATAGTCAATACTTGCCTGATGCATATGCGGTATGTCACGCCGCTCTCCCACAACAGATTTTACCATTTTCACGGATGCCTCAATCATCGGTCTTGCAAACAACATATACGCTTTATCACTGAATAAATTTACCAGACTTTTATATGCAGCAACTCCTCTTTCCGCCTGCGTTCTTCTTACTACTAATAACTGGTTATATTTTGCCTGCAAAATTTCCGTATTCTTATTTTCAAGGAGATACTGCTGCACTTCCTCTATTTTTTCATTATAGTTTTGTATATTGATCTCAATATTTTTTATCTTATCCTTACACTGCTCTATTTCATGTTCCATACGATTCCGGTCTTTTTCCAGATTATCATACATATTACCGGAACCTGATATCTTTCCTTTGAACTTTTTAATAACGGAATGACTTCCCATATCCTTCAAATGCCAGATTGCAGCCTGATACGCAGATAATCCGGTCAGTGTATGTACAGACTCTTTGATATTTTCACGCACACCGTTAACAGTTACATCATTCCATCTCTCTCCATCAAACAAAAAATAATGTGACAGATTTTTGGGAAATAATTCACGGATTACCTCTTCTATTTTTTCCGTTTCCACAGAAATACCGGCATTTGGATCATCCTTTTCTGATATTTCCAGTGAAACTTTCTTATAAAATTCTTTTGCGATCAACTGTGGATATGCACGCGTATAATGGATTTCACGCTTGATCCGGTATCTTTTTTCATCATCAACAGCAACCAGTTCCACCGTAACATCCGCTTTACTGTTCGCATCCATCATTGCCAGAATATCATTGTTTAACAGCTGGTAGTCTTCCTGCTGCTTTCCACGTTCTGTCAGCACCGCACCATAAAGTACCCAGCGGAACGCCTGCGCAATTGTTGTCTTTCCAACCGTATTATCTCCCAGCACGACAGTAACATTTCTTTTTTCATCGCAGCTGAACTCGATTACATTCTGCCCCTTATACCTCATAAAATTATTCATTGTAATGCTCTGGAATTTCATGCTATTCTCCCCCTAAGTCTGCTACACTGACATCTTCGCATAATCAACTATGATCTTTGCAAGTTCCTCCGCCATCCTCTGATCTGTTTTTGCCTTGCTCCGCAAATTTTTACGCTCCACATGAAGAACCTCAAAAATCATATTCCGCATTACTTTTTCACTGACCTCTTTCATAAAATACCTCCATCCTGCATTGTTCTTTTGTAAAACAATATCTTTATCTGCACTTTCCAAGCCGTATTTAACTTAATAAAGTACTGATCCGCTCCCTGATATCCCCCTTCAGGAAATCATACCGTTCCCTTAAAATCTGTTTTACCTGATCTTGTGGTATATCCGAATTTGTATAAGCCGTAATATGCAGTTTTGCTTTTGCTTCCGCGTTGATCTTCTGTACATAATCTTTTAAGGATTCATCGGATATTTCCTTATTTGCTTTTTTCGTTATGTACACAAAATTTAAAGGCGAGTTGCAGATATTTTTTTCATCATCACGAAGTTTTTTCGTAGATTCCCCTACCTTTTTTACTGTTCCAAGCGGTATAATATGATGTGCCTCAAATCTTTCTGTTTCATCGGAATATGCACTTAAAATTTTATTTTCGTCAAACATATCCTTATATGTCTTTGACAGCAGATACTGACACATAAACATGCGCATCACTTTTTTCGGGATACGGTCTTCATCCGCCTTTTCCATCAGTAAAAACTTTTCATCCGAAAAATTCTGTGCTTCCAACACATAATTTTTGATATTTGCAATCCAGTCAACATTCTCTTTTCGGCTGGATGCCTGCATTGTCTTTACCATGGTCTGAAGATGCGCGATCATCTTTATATTCTGATCTTTATCATACTCGCCGGAAAATAATGATGACCAATACCACGCTTCTAAAATATCGTGAACAGTTTTATCGTTAAACCACTCATCCTTTAAAAATATAACTGCCACTAAGACAATCATCAAAGAATAATTTATTTCCTGGATATTCCGGATTCCGCATCTGCTCTGAAAGAAAAACATTACCCTGTCTATGGCATCACAAACCTTTTTCGCATTATCATTAATATCCGTTGGTGCTAACATCAGAATCTGCTTCTTCTTTATATAATCTAATTTGAATTTATCCGGTTCAAATAACTTGTTATTGCAATACAGACACAGCACATCTAAAAAAACATCAATATACTTTCCTGCTATGTCATTCTTTTCCTCGTTATAACATCCCGTACTGATGGATGCATTGTATTGATTATTTTGTATTTTTTTCCCAATCAAGGGAACAATCTGATCCGGTAAGACCTGTTTGTCATAACTTTTTTCTTCCTGAATATACCTGACCAGACGACGATAAAAATTATCTGTACTTACTTTTGCAACTCTCGCCATAACCAGATCAAAAGTATTTAAACTGATTCCTCCACGATTTAAATTCTCATAGATATCGATCGCCCTGTCACGCTGTTCCCCCGATACCTCAATCTTATTCAACGCCATATTCTTTACACAGGAATCCAGATAATTTGTCAGACAGACTTTCCACACCATTTGTTTTTCTTGCACTTTTTCACCGAACTTAGAATGATCTTCTTTTATTTCATTACAGTTTTCATCATTTCCAAAAATCTCTGCTATAAAATCATTCTTATTTTCATCCGACAAATCTGTAAAATGCTGTCTGATCTCATCTCCGATTTTACCTGCAATATCAGAGGTGATCGTATTATAGCGCAGCATTATCTGCGCCTTTTTTATATTTTCCGGTGCCACCATCAAATACAGCGGTACTAAATATCCATCCTCATTTGTCAGGCAAAAATCATCCAGACGGGTCGACAAAAACTGCTGTGGATTATACGGCTCTCCATCCTGATTAAAAAATGCGGCACATTTAATAAACGGTAAAATATCCGCTGTCAGAAAATCCGGTTCCGCAGAATCTGATATGGGAAAAGTCAAATTATGGACTCCAAACAGATCTGCCTCTTCTTTACAGTTCTCCCACTTTGGAATTCTTAAAAAAAATCTTCGCTGTAATGCCCGTGAACTCAATTTTGAAAACATTTTACATTTTTCATAAATCACATTTGAAAAAACATTCGTAAGCGCTGTCATACGCTGCTGTCCATCCAGTAGAAATTCGACCTCACCATCCTGGCTTTGATATGTATTTTTTTCTTTCATACCGATTGACTTCGATGCATACTCATCCGGCTTTGATTTCAACAGTAAAATACTCCCTATCGGCATTTTTGCCAGAACTGATGCTACGATCTTTCTCTGTTCTTCATCCTTCCAGACAAATCCTCTCTGAAAATCCGGCAGCAGCATTTTATCCTCTGCAATTTTTCTGACAATCTCTCCAAAATCCAAACGTTGATTTTCCATTTTTCCTTCACCCTTCTGCAATTTCTTCTATCGCATTGATTAATATTTCCAACTCACTCTGCTTTGTAAAACGTCCGATCCCCACCCGGATCACGCCGCCATATTTTTCATCTTTTAAATATTTATGGATCAGCGGTACACATTGATACCCTGTTCTGACCGCTATATGATAATCTTCATCGAGCAGCATCCCCACTTCATCCGCACGGTAACCCTCTATGGAAAAAGAAACAATTCCGGTTCGTTTCATTTCATCCCAAGGCAGATACAGTAAAACTCCGTCTATTCTTTTTAGCTTTTCAATCAGATATTCTGCAAATTTTCTTTCTTGTGAAAGTTGCCTTTCCATGTCACAGCACGCTTCTAAGGCTGCATGTAATCCTGCAATCGCAACTATATTGGGGCTTCCCGGTTCTAAGATTCCCGGCATTTGTCCTGGCATATCAAGGTTTAAGGAATCACTGCCTGTTCCACCCACAAGAAACGGTTTTAAAGAAATATCCCCCTCACTGATAAATCCTCCAACTCCAAACGGACCATAGAGTGTTTTATGCCCCGCAAAAACATAAAAATCGATTCCACTCTCTTTCAATTTTACCGGCACAAGCCCAAGCGCCTGTGAACCATCCACCGCCACAACTGCTCCATATTGTTTTGCTGACTCTGCCACCTCATTAATTGGCAGAATGTAACCTGTCACATTGCTGACATGACTCATAACAACGACTGTTGGATGTTCTCTGGTGAACTGAAACCTGATCTGTGACAAATCTAATTCTAACGACTCCCTGTTTAATGCAAGTTCGATAATTTTAAATCCATATTGTTTCTGGTAATGATACAACACTCTCATCATTGCATTGTGCTCAAAAGGTGAAACATATACGATATCCGTCTGTCTCCATTCGAGTCCCCCTAAAATCACGTTACATGCAAGCGTAGCAGAGGCTGTAAACACAACCTCTGCTACATCATCTGCTCCTGCAAGTTCTTTGATCTGTTTTCTTGTACTCTCAATCAACCCGGATGCCTGCCGCGCCAGCGCATAAGAACCCCTGCCTGCATTGACAGCACCGGTCCGCGCAATTTCATCCATTGCCTGATATACACATTCTGGTTTTGGAAATGTCGTCGCTGCATTATCAAGATAAATTTCTTCCATAACCAATCTCCTCTTCTCTTACTGTAATAATCCCTCTAAAGTCTGTACCAGCACTGCAACCTTCTGATTTGTTTCGAGCGTATTCCCAAAGTCCTCCAATGCCTCTTCTAACATATTCTTTAAGTAAAGGCTCGTTGTATCCGAAATATCCGCATTATAATACTTTTCTATGGCATTTCCATTCTGGTCTGTCAACAGGATACGACTGCTGCCACCTGCATCTTTACCATGTTCCTCAAGTTTTTCAACTTCAGCTTTTACCGCGTGCAATTTCTCCTGAAATTCTACAAAGTTTGTATCATTCCAGTCCTCTAAATATACCCCTGATAAAATATAAGACAACGCTGATACAATTTCTCCCTCATCATTGGTAGAAAGTTTCTCTAAATAATTCAAAAATTCACTCTCTGCCGTTGCCAGTACATGATTTCTTGATGAATAATTCTGTGCCAGATACCATTCGTGTAAACATGCTTTCAGACTCACATTCTGCGTTTTTCCAAATTCGCGCTTTATGTTTCCTGCGACCTGTTTTTTTAATGTAATAAATACATCATCTAATATTTTTTTACTTTCTTTTAAATCCTGTGCCGTTTGCTCAAAACCAGGTTCTCCATAGCATGCCGGAATTTTTTCAAATAACAATTCTCTTGGATTGATTTCTGCTCTTCTCAACAGATTCCTAAGTTTCTTTATCGATCCACTTTGATTTTCCGGAAGATTTAGTGTTATCATCGTGTACTGGGGAAGTGACCGATACCATTTCTGCATGCAGGCAGCAATCTGTGTGAATCTGCTCTGTCCGGAAAACTTCTCCGTATCACATTCAAAAATCTTTTCCAATTTTTTTAAATATTTTTCTTTTTCAACGGTTTCCAGCTCCAGATACAATGCATAGTTTTCTGGAAAATCATTCACATGATTCAGGTTATCCGAAGTAATTTCCAGCTCTTTCTCCCCAATATAAATGACCGCTGTTCCTTCAATTTCAGATAATTTTTTTGCCAGAAACAATGGAATCACTCCTCGCCTTGCGCCAAAACATTTTCCCTGCAATCGCTGGTATAATATCTGAAAAGACTTTTTTTCACCTGCACATTCCGCAAAAAAACGATCTATCTCTAAACTAACTTTCTGACAGCCCTTATCCCCTCTGGTATGCACAAATGCAGCACGATATACCATAGCCTCCGGCATGGTTCCTTTTTGGTACACAGACAGATCCTCATGCCCTAACATTTTATCGATCACCTGATTGCGCGCTCTTAAATACTGCTTGCCGATGTGTTCAATATTTAACAGTTCATGGTTTACACGCGGCGCGTAGCCATAATATTCTCTGCAGACATCACTTAATATCTGATTAAATTCTGCGGCCGTTGTACACTTTTCTTTTTTCTTTTGCGTCTGGAGAACTATTACCTTTCCGCTCTCCGGCAGATAATGCTCTTCCAGATAGATATTAATTTCAAACCGGATATCCTCAACACATAATTCAAGTTCCTGCAGCAGCACTTCATTTTCTTCAATAAAGCGTTTGTCCCCTTTTAACGTCATAACCGCCTGATAGCGAAGTAATAATTCCTCTTTGTCAAAACGTTGGTCGGACACTAACACAAGAATTCTTTTATCCGCCAGTTTATCTAACTGCTTTTGTATCTCATCTGTTTGGGGTTTTTCTTTTTCCGGCATCACTATAATTTTTCCGTCTGAAAACTTTTCATCAAACAGATATCTTGTATTTTCCAGGGCAAAAAACTCTTCTGAAAACATATACTCATACTGAAAATAGCGTGTCATCGCATATTCCTGATTATACTGCTTTGGCAGTTCATACTCTGTGTCTGCAGCCTCTGACAGAATCTGGCAAAAATTACAGTGCCCTTTTTGCTCATCCATCTTCTTCGTGATTTCTTTTTCCACATCAACGCCTGCATTGCTGCGGAATGCATATACTCCGACACTGCTGCGGAACATTAAAATCCCATCTTTTTTTAATTTTTCCATTGCAGGACGATACTTCTTTTCCGGGTCCATCCCTAATGCAAGACAGATTGCCTGATCCTGTGCAGGAAGTTCATCCTCTCTATGTAACATACGGATTACTGCGATTGCTTTTATGACAGCTTTCTCATCTTCCGTTTCCGCTTTTCCCAGCGCATACTCTGCCTTCAGCCACTCTGAATGGATCATCGGTACATCTTCGGTTTCACGGAACATTGATTTAAAATAATCATAAATTTTATCAACGCCTACCCAGTTTTCTTCATTCCGCTCTAACAGCCATGATAAACTTCCCTGTCCATCATCTGCTAAAAATGTAAATATTGTTCTCTCATTCTGTGCAACACGTTCACTGATATGAAGTAATGCATACGCAGCAAGCGGTGTCAGAGGGAAACATCCTTTGGCAACGATCCGTTCAAAGTCCTGCTCTGAAAATAATTTCTGAAAACATGGAAGCTGATAGGATAACTTCTGGAGCTTCCCCTGCTCATTTTTCACAATCTCTTTTTCATATTGTTTCGAAAACGCAGGTTCTTCCTTCCGGATTGAATTGGCGATCAATTCATAATTATTTTGTGCGGATACGACGAAAGATATCTCTGAAATTCTTCCTTCTACTCCGCGAAACGCATTTTTCATGGAAGTGTCTATACTCCTGGTATACTCATGAATACTTTTATGTGCCACCATTGTAAAAAATAATTTCTGATCGGAACTTTCCGCCAATTCGCACATATCCTGCAGCGTTTTCATATCCTCTGCAAAACCGGATTTCTCATGTCCTTCTATATATTTACTGAATTCATCAAAAATAATAAAGATGCCCTCATAACCACATTCTTCTGTCAGACTTCTTATGATCTGCTGATATGACCGTATGGTCTCAGACTGCATCAATGGCATAAAAGTGCTTCCTGCCGTCAGCATCGGATATAATTCTTTAAATAATTCCAATGACTGTTTATGTTTTCTTTTCAGATTCTTTTTCAAATCCTGCACATCTGTCTGATGTTCCGTCAGATACTCACAAAATCTGGCATACACATCCGAATATTCCTTTTCCCACTTTTCAAGGATTCTAAGTGCTTCTGTGAATGCAGTCTCCGGTGCAATATCCGACAAACCATTTTTCTCTAATGCCTCGCGCAGTGCGAATAATAAAATCTGATTCATGGAAAACCCCGGTACAGAAGAAACCAATACCGGTAAATATTTTTTATTCTCCTTCCGGATCTGCGCGACTAAATCCGCTGTCTCCGGATCTGTGATCTTTATTTTTTCAAAAACACTCTGTGGCAGGTCACAGGAAAGAATTGAAAGCAATACCAGTAATAAATGGGATTTTCCCTTTCCATACGGACCGATTAAAACAGTTGCATGTTCTTTTGCCTCTCCCGTCACAGCTTTTAAATATCTGCGCAATATCAACATGGATGACCGTGTCGGTATATAATGTTCAATTCTTCCATGATCTCCTATATCAAGCTGCAAATTGACTGCTTTTTGGAAATTACGGTTGATATGTATTAAGTTTCTCCATTGTTCCATTCCGGCAACTCCTATATGTCTTTATCTTTCGTAATAATTTTTTACGATCATTTCCCCGGTCAATCCTTTTTCCCAATAAATCATATTAAGACCTGCAGTGCGGTTCATTACGATCTTATCTTTTTCCTCCAGACGCTCTAACATCTCTATCAATGCTGTACGTTTCAACTGCAGTATCTTTCCTGGACTGTCCATTTCTTTCCACAGATCATCCAGATAAACAGACGTACGGTTTTTTTCCTTATCTACCAATAAAAACCAGACAATATCCTCCGGTAATTTGTTCAGATCTGGCTGTTTTCTGTAGTAAATCCCCTCTGTATTTTTCAATAATCCTAACTTTCCAAATGGACTGGCGTTTTTTTCTTCGGGATTTGTCTCCTTTGCCGGCATATACATCCGCAAAATTGCATCACAATCTGCATAGACAGAACTCTGCGCAACCTGCACTTCATCGTCTAAATCACTGAGTAATGTCTCCATCTCATCATATAGCTGCTGTTTTTTAAATTCCTCATAAGAAACTTCATTAAAAAATAAATTCCATGCCGTTGCCAGTTCCCGGTTTTTTGCAATTTTGCAATGTATCAGCCATAATGTAAAATAATCTTCCACGCATGGATCATGTGCAAGAATCAACTGACCAATCGCAGTGAGCATAACACCCGTTTTCGGAGAATCTGTAACCAGCTCTGCTGCCCTGAGCCAGTACCGGATTGCCTTTGCCATATTCGGTCCCACTCCAAGTGCATCTGCTCCATAATTTTCTGAAAAAACTTTCGGATTACGGTCTACTTCATATAAACCCTTATTCAGCCATCCTTCACGAAGGATAAAACTTTCATGCCCTTTAAAACGGTATTTATTTTTTCCCATTATTCTTTATCCTCCGTCCGCTGTCTTTTGATTGCCAGAACCTTTCTCATATAGCATCCAGCCGTAAAATGGTTCACACATTCGCCACAGCGTTTACATTGTTCGTCTGAAATATGGTACTCAATCTCCCCATCTTTATTTTCCCTGATAGAAAGCGCATTAAATCTGCACACACTCTCACAGGCCAGACATCCCATACACATCTGATATTTTGTGAGCTGACATTTTATTCTTTCTTCCGCCGTTTTCAAATCTTTCGCACCGGCTATTTCTGTTTTTAAAATGGTAACTCTCAAATTGGTTGTTCCAATCCGCCCCTGCAGTTTCAAAACGATCTGCTCTCTTTTATCAAGTACAAAAACCTCTCCCAGCCTTGTATTTCCCATATCAAAATTCAGATACCCGAATGGACGGAATAGTTCATACAACTGTTCTGAAATTGGACGCTGTAATTCATAATTGAACGAATTTTCCTCCGTGGCACATGGTGTGAATGACACAACGGATTTCTGTGCATACGCAACACCATTTCCCCCCTGTCTTGCCTTCCAATACCCATCATCCACATAAACCTCAGCATCTTCTTTTCCAATGCTTGTTGCAAAATCAATCAGCATCTCTCTAAAATGCTTTGACTGCTCATGCATATGTACCTTAGATAAAAATTCAGACCAGCCACTGTTGTTCGGACAGCACCAACATCCAACCCTCGCATAGCCAAGACGGTATGCATCGTTAAAATCAATTTCTGTTGTAAGAATATATAACCAGATGTCAAAATCCATCCAGTCGATAATGGGTGATATGATCCTCTGTTTTGTGATCTTCGGACTGTCAGACTCACGCTCATACTTGCTCCTGCTTACTGACTCACTGCGCCGGATCCCATAAAAAGTCAATATCTGCTTTTTGTCCCTGTATAACGAACGAATTTTTTTCTGTATGGTTCCCGTTTTAAAAACAGTACAGCACCAACGCATCACACGACTCGGCGGACCGATCAGTTTGCACAGTTCCTCAAAATCTTTTTCCTTATTGCGTGCAGAGATCACAGGTGTTTTAGGATGATTTTTCTTAAATCTTTCCACATAGGTATAGGTAAATGGAAACTCCAACGTTGTATCCCCGAAAATATGCATGATCTGAGGTGTGCTCAATGCACGTAATACCAGATTCGAAGTCACTGTAGAATCTTTGCCTCCACTGAATGAAACAAACATATCCATTGCACCAAACTCACCCACTGCTTTTCGTATATAATTTCCTGCCTCCTGCGTGATATACTCATACCGTTCTTTATTTGCCTCAATAAAGCGTCCCGTCATCTCATCAAAATAACAATAGGTATTCTGTGTACTATATTTTTCATATTGTCTGCGGACTTCATCTGCATTGATCTTTTTCAGTTCTTTTACAGAAAAAGCAATCTTTTTTCCGTCCACAAAATAATGGTTTCCCGTTCCATTCCAGACTGATTTTTTCAGAAATTCAAATGGCTTTTGCAAGATAATTTCGATTAAAAGTCTTTCCTCTGGAAATACAGGCCGGACGTCCGTTGTAAGCTTTTTTGCCTCCATCCCGCATCTGCTACATCTGTTACCATACAGTGGAACATTACATTGTCTGCACCAGTATATCGTAGACTGCACGTCTGCCCTGCCTCCACAGCACTGACATGTACTTGTCTCGCATACGGTTCCAAAACATGGCTGTTTTTCTGTTGTTTTTTCATTTCTATTGTGGCAAATATATGTTATCATGTATCTTTCTTTATAAGTAGAATTTATATAGGTACTTTTCTTAGAATTTAAGAATATATAATGACATTATATTCTTAGTTTAAGAGAATTTCAATCAGATATTATCCAGAAAAGAAAGATTTTATAATTTCAGGCAAAATAAGTAAAAATGCAAAACTGTAAATATATCAAAAAAAGCCTTGAACTTCCGTTCAAGGCTTCTTCCAAGCAGGGGATGAGAGAATCGAACTCCCACCAAAGGTTTTGGAGACCCCTATCATACCATTTGACCAATCCCCTATATATAAAATGACGTATCAAATACGTCATTTATTTTACTTTTTTCTTATGCAAAAATCAATAGGACTTTTGCCTTATTTCTGATACCTTCAAAACTTCATACAGAACTCCGTCAACCAACTGTGAAGTTGCAAAGCAACTTCCAATGCGAACATCGTTCGCTATTTGGTCAAGCCCTCGATCGATTAGTAACAGTCAGCTCCACACGTTACCGTGCTTCCACCTCTGCCCTATCTACCTTGTACTCTTCAAGGGATCTTACTCACTTATGTGAGGGATATCTCATCTTGAGGGGGGCTTCACGCTTAGATGCCTTCAGCGTTTATCCCTTCCGGACTTGG
>ENA-OQKN01000940-OQKN01000940.1-human-gut-metagenome-genome-assembly--contig:-NODE-940-length-20192-cov-5.443907_pt1 | contig 20192 bp, 18 predicted proteins | sample MGYA00242776_ERZ504794 | MGnify/ENA primary metagenome ERZ504794 (study PRJEB26092, sample SAMD00036434) | human gut metagenome | host: Homo sapiens | study: EMG produced TPA metagenomics assembly of... | reverse complement strand
CATAGTCCTGGATCCTGATCCATGAGCCGCGCCGCTACCCATCGTTCCTTTAAGCACCCTTTTGTCACTTCTCTTACAACCGGAAGCAGATGGAAGATCTCCTGCTCGATCACTTCCGGATACTCAATCTGCCCAAACGCTTGTTTTCTCGACACAATCGCTTCTTTTATGTCTTTTTCCCCTGTTCCTTCCGCAAATTTCCCCAGTACCTCAAAAAGTTGTTCCATCCCTCTTCCACTTCTCGCCGTCATCCCGATCACAGGAATCTGCAGCATGCTTTCCAATGCCTCAAAGTCAATGGAAATTCCTTTTTTCTCTGCCTCATCCATCAAATTGATACATAAAATCACTCGATCTGTTGCTTCCATCACCTGCAGCACAAAATTGAGATTCCGTTCCAGACATGTTCCATCGCAGACAACAATCACAGCATCCGGAAACTGAAAACAAATATAATCTCTTGCCGCCTCTTCCTCCGGGGAACGTGCCATCAAAGAATAGCATCCCGGAACATCTACAAATGTATACAGCACTCCGTCCCGCTCGCAATAGCCTTTGGCATTGCTTACCGTCTTTCCGGTCCAGTTTCCTGTGTGCTGATGCATCCCCGTCAGTGCATTAAATAGTGTACTTTTTCCCACATTCGGATTCCCTGCCAGTGCGATTGTCATTTCTCTTCGCTTTGCCATCTGCCTTACACACCCTTCTCTGAAATTCTTTCTGGACATATTTCGATCTGCTCCGCATCGCTAGTTCGGATCGCAACGACTGCGCCTCGGATTTCATAAGCCTTCGGATCACCAAAAGGTCCTTTTCCCACACAGGTCACCTTCGTTCCGCAGATCAGACCAATGTCCTGGAAACGCCTCTTCATCTCCGGCTCGGATAAAATTTTACGGACTTCCCCTGTCTGATTTTGTTCTAGTTCATTTAACAAAAATCTTTCACACATTTTTCTGCCCCTTTCCCGGAATTTTTCTGCCTTTTCCAGCGCATGGGAAAACTTTTCACCACTCAATGATGCAGATACCTTCCGCTATGCTTACTATATGAAAAGGGACAATTTCTATATTCCTCCCATTCAGATCCCGACTGTCTCTTACAGAAAATCATGACTGGCACAAAACACTTTCTCAGACAGACAAATAGGACAGTCCAAAGAGTTTCTCCTCTCTGTCTGTCCTATTTTTGTTACTTTTTCTGAAGCCAGATACTTATTTATCCGACTGTTCTTCAAAAGATTCTTTCAACTTATCCATAAATCCTTTTTTCTTCGGTTTTGCCTTTTTCTCAGATTTTTCCATAGTTCCATCTTCCTGATGTAAGGAATTTCCAGTCAGTTCGTCAAATCTTCTAAGCGCTTCTTTTGCCTCTGCACTTAATTTCTCCGGTGTCTGGATCACAAGTGTGACATAATGGTCTCCTCGAACTTGTTTGTTGCGGAGAGACGGAACACCTTTCCCTCTTAAGCGCACTTTTGTATCTGTCTTTGTTCCCGGTTTTACATTGTAGATCACATCGCCATCCACAGTGCCGATGCGCACATCTCCACCGAGCGCAGCCTGTGCAAATGTAATCGGAGCTGTTGAGAAAATATTCATATCCTGACGTGTAAAAATTGGATGTCTGGATACTGTTACCTCTACGAGCAGATCTCCTCTCGGACCGCCATTCGTTCCCGGTTCTCCTTTATCACGGATGCGGATACTCTGTCCGTTGTCAATTCCTGCCGGAATCGATACTTGAATTTTCTTCCGGTTTGATACGTATCCAGTTCCCGCACAGTCCGGACATTTCTCTCTTATGATCTTACCGGTTCCGCCACAGTCCGGACAAGTCTGGACGTTCTGAACTGTACCGAAAAATGACTGGGAAGTATATACCACCTGACCTTTTCCGCCACATTTGGAACAAGTCTCCGGACTGGTTCCCGGCTTTGCACCGGTTCCATTACACTTCGGACACGGATCTTTGATCACAAGATCTAACTCTTTTTCACATCCTCTGATTGCCTCTTCAAATGTGATCCGAACTCCTTTGCGGATATTCATACCTTTCATCGGTCCATTGCCTGCACGTCCGCCTCTGCGGCCGCCGCCAAACAGATCTCCAAAAATATCTCCAAAAATATCCCCGAAATCCGCACCATTAAAATCAAAGCCGCCAAATCCGCCGGCTCCTCCACCGCCATTTTCAAATGCCGCGTGTCCAAACTGGTCATATTTGCGCCGTTTCTCAGCATCACTAAGTACTGCATATGCCTCAGAAGCCTCTTTGAATTTTTTCTCGGCCTCCGCATCTCCCGGGTTCATATCCGGATGATATTTTTTTGCAAGTGCACGGTAAGCTTTCTTTAATGCCGCATCATCTGCATTTTTATCTACTCCGAGCACCTCATAATAATCTCTTTTTGTTTCAGCCATTGTTCTTCTACCTTTCATTTCATAAGGAAATTCTGCGAAACCTGATTTCCCACTGTCTGTGAGTCTTCAGATCCCGCAGAATCCGTGCAGGTAATGCACTTATCTGGTCTTATTATACTTCTTTGTAGTCTCCGTCTACCACATCGTCACCGTTAAATCCTTCTGGTGCCGGTCCAGCTTCCGGTGTTGGTCCTGCCTGCTGTGCTCCAGCTGCTGCGCCTGCCTGTTCGTACATCTTTGTAAATAACTGCTGTGCACTTGTCATTAATTTTTCTTTTCCTGCTTTGATCTCTTCTACCTGTGCATCTGTCATGCTCTCTGGTGTAGATTTTGCAAGAACGTCTTTTAATGCCTGGATGTCAGCTTCTACTGCTGCTTTTTCATTTGCATCAATCTTGTCTCCGACTTCTCCAAGTGCTTTCTCTGTCTGGAAGATCATCGCATCTGCATCATTTCTTGCATCGATTGCTTCTTTTCGCTTTTTATCCTGTGCTTCAAATTCAGCTGCTTCTTTTACTGCTCTGTCAATCTCGCTGTCTGACATGTTAGAACCTGCTGTAATTGTAATGTGCTGTTCTTTTCCTGTTCCTAAATCTTTTGCAGAAACATTTACGATACCATTTGCATCGATATCAAATGTAACTTCGATCTGTGGGATTCCACGTGGAGCTGGTGCGATTCCGTCAAGTCTGAACTGTCCGAGAGATTTATTATCTCTTGCGAACTGTCTTTCACCTTGAACAACGTTAATGTCTACTGCTGACTGGTTATCTGCTGCTGTAGAGAATACCTGGCTCTTCTTTGTAGGAATCGTTGTATTTCTCTCGATCAGTCTTGTAGCGATACCACCCATTGTCTCGATAGATAATGAAAGTGGAGTTACATCCAGTAATAAGATGTCGCCTGCACCTGCATCTCCTGCTAATTTACCACCCTGAACAGATGCTCCTAATGCAACACATTCGTCTGGGTTTAATGATTTGGATGGCTCATGTCCTGTCAATTTCTGTACTTTTTCCTGTACCGCCGGGATACGTGTAGATCCACCTACTAATAATACTTTTCCAAGTTCAGAAGCTGCGATTCCTGCATCAGATAACGCTCTTGTTACAGGCTCTGCTGTTCTTTCTACAAGGTCATGTGTCAATTCATCAAATTTTGCTCTTGTAAGGTTCATATCAAAGTGTTTTGGACCTTCTGCATTTGCTGTGATGAATGGCAGGTTGATGTTTGTTGTTGTTGCAGAAGAAAGTTCTTTTTTCGCTTTCTCTGCTGCTTCTTTTAATCTCTGAAGTGCCATCTTATCTGTAGATAAGTCGATTCCTTCTGCACGTTTGAATTCTGCTAACATGTAATCTGTGATCTTCTGGTCAAAGTCATCTCCACCAAGTTTATTGTCACCTGCTGTTGATAATACTTCGATAACTCCGTCACCGATCTCGATGATAGATACGTCGAAAGTACCTCCACCTAAGTCGTATACCATGATCTTCTGTTCTTTTTCATTGTCAAGTCCGTAAGCAAGTGCTGCTGCTGTTGGCTCGTTGATGATACGTTTTACATCAAGACCAGCAATCTTACCAGCATCTTTTGTTGCCTGACGCTGAGCATCGTTAAAGTAAGCTGGAACTGTGATAACAGCCTCTGTTACTTTCTCTCCAAGATATCCTTCTGCATCTGATTTCAGTTTCTGAAGTACCATTGCAGAAATCTCCTGTGGAGAATATTTCTTATCATCGATCGTTACTCTGTAATCAGTACCCATGTGTCTCTTAATAGAAGAGATTGTCTTATCAGCATTTGTCACTGCCTGACGTTTTGCAGGTTCTCCAACGAGACGTTCTCCTGTCTTTGTGAAAGCAACAACCGATGGTGTTGTTCTTGCTCCTTCTGTATTTGCGATGACTGTCGGCTGTCCACCTTCCATAACAGCTACACAGCTATTTGTTGTTCCTAAGTCAATTCCAATGATTTTTCCCATGATGAAATCCTCCTATATTTTATACTAAGTTTACTTACTCTATCTATTGTTGATAAAATTCAAAATGCTTTATGCATCTTAAATGAATTTCTAATTTGCTACTTTTACCATACTATGTCTTACTACCGTATCTCTGTATGTGTAACCTTTCTGGAACTCTTCTACAACGATATTCTCCCCGACTTCCTCATCTTCTACATGCATCACTGCATTGTGGAAATCCGGATCAAATTCATTTCCAACTGCCTCAATCGCTTTCACTCCGACAGAATCCAGTGTGGTCATAATCTGTTTGTAGATCATCTCCATACCGGAAACGAAGGAATCTTCTTTCTGCTCTTCTGTAACAGCTCCGAGTCCTCTCTCAAAATTGTCTACAACCGGAAGAATCTTCTCGATGATATCTTTTGCCCCGATCTCGTACATCGCTGATTTTTCTTTCTCCGTACGCTTGCGGAAGTTATCAAACTCTGCCATCTGACGTGTGAGCTTATCTTTTAATTCCTCGATCTGCTCATCTTTTTTATCTTTTTTCGACTTTCTTTTAAACAGCCCTTTTGCTCCTTTCTCGGAACCTTCTTCTGCTGTCTCTTCCAAAGCTTCCTCTTCGGATGCTTCGTTGTCAGCTTCTTCCTCAACGGTTTCCTCTGCAACCGCTTCTGTATCTTCTCCCGCTGCTTCCTGAGTGGCGTCCTGTTCCTCTACCGCTTTCTTTGCTTCCTCTACGGCTTCTTTTACCATTTCTTCCTGTGTCATCTTCTTATCCAATGGTCGTACCACCTTTCTTATGATTTTTTATGAAATATCGCATCCAGTTCTACCATCAACGTCTTTAATGTCTTCATGACATTCTCATAATCCATCCGCTTCGGACCAATGATTCCAACTGTCCCCTGCATGCCCTGCCCAAGCTCGTAAGTCGCTGTCACGACACTGCAATCCTTCATCGTCTGTACCGGTGTCTCACTTCCGATATAAACTTGAATTCCTTTGTTCTCATCGCTTGCCAGCGTCTGTGTCACAAGTTCTGCCAACTGCTGCTTTTCTTCAAAAGCACTGATGATCTCCTGTGCACTCTGCTTGTCGCTCAGCTCTGGATATTTGAAAATGTTTGTCGCTCCGCTTGTGTAAATCTCAAGGTCATTATCAAGCTGAATCGTATTTGCCACTGCATCAAGCACATCACTGATCACACCGCTGTGAATTCCTGCCTGTTCCTTCAGTCTGGCGATCATGCCAAGATTGATATCTTCGACCGCAATTCCATTCAGATTGGTATTCAACAGCATATTCAACTTCAGCATTGTCTCATTGTCAAGCGGCTCTGCAACCGCCACAATCTTATTCTTAATAATGTTGCCTTCCATGACGATCACCGCGATGATCTGATTGGCATCCACCTGCGAAAGCTGGATGAACTTTAACTTATTCCTATTATAAGTAGGAGCAGAAACCATCGTCGCATAATTCGTACTATTTGCCAGCACTCTCGCAGCCTGCTGCAAAAGCTGTTCCATCTTATCGGCCTTCTGAAGCATCTTCTCCTGCATCTCAGTGATCTCATGCTCCTTATTCTCCATCAGCATATCTACATAAAGCCGATATCCTTTGTCTGAAGGAATTCTTCCCGCCGATGTATGAGGCTGTATGATATATCCCAGATCTTCCAAATCCGCCATCTCATTGCGGATCGTCGCAGAACTTAGATTCAAATCTGTATATTTGGAAATCGTTCTGGATCCCACCGGTTCCCCGGTCTCTAAGTAGGTCTTAATGATCGTCTGCAAAATCTTAAGTTTCCGATCATCCAATCCATGATCTGCTTTCATCTCACACCTCCTCGTTTTTCTTTATTAGCACTCCATTCTTACGAGTGCTAACACCTTACGATTATTAAGATAGCACTATGCTTTTCGTTTGTCAACCTAGTTTACATATTTTTTATATTTTTTGTAAAAAACTATTTTCTATCGAGATTATGTACATTTTTAGAAACTTTCAATCCAAAAAAGCAATCAAAAAATTTCCGGAACCTTTCTATCATTCTGAAAATTTTTCAATTGCCTTTCTATCTGAAACATTTTTATAGGTTATAACAAGAACTGTGCAAGTACATAGTTGCTCAGATCATTTCCTCTCTTTGTCAGGCAGATTCGCTCCTCCTCTTCGCGAAGCAATCCTTCTTCTTTGAGTTTTTCCAATACCTCTCCATATACTTCCTGTATTTCTCTGTGATACCGTTCTCTAAATTTCTGCTTGTTTACCCCCTCTTTCATCCGAAGGCCAAGGAACATTGTCTCCTCCACCTGTGCATTCCAATCTAGCGTCTCTTTTTCCTCCTCAATCTGATCCAACCTTCCATTTGCCCGGATATAAAGATCCGTATCTGAAATATGCTGATACCGCTCGTTTTCAATCAAAGATGCCGCCCCAGTGCCGATCCCAAGGTACTCCACCCTCTGCCAGTATCCTTTGTTATGCCTGCACGCATATCCCGGCTTCGCATAGTTAGAAACTTCATATTGTAGATATCCTGCCGCTTCCAGCTTCTCTGCGGTCAATTCATACATGCGGCGTTCTGCTTCCTCATCCGGAAGCTTTGGGAAGTTCTTGCCTGTATCCATCTGTTTCCCGTCATCAGCCAAACATTTCTCACACTGATTATCCCGCTCTTCTTTTGCGTTCTCCCCATAAATTACGTAAAATAGCGTCCCTTCCTCAATGATCAGACTATACGCAGAAATATGTTCCGGATTCATTCGGATCACGGTATCCAATGTGTGCTCCCAGGATTCCACTGTCTGCCCTGGGATTGCCGAGATCAGATCTATATTAATATTCTGAAATCCCGCCTTCCTTGCCAGATCATAACTCTCTTCAAACTGCCGCATCGTATGTACACGCCCAAGCAGCTTCAGTTCCTTATCATCGACCGACTGAAGTCCAAAACTGATCCGGTTGATCCCACATGCCCTGTATGCCTGCAAATTTTCTTTTGTGACCGTACCCGGATTCGCTTCCATCGTAATTTCCGCATCTGCTTGGATCTCAAACACATCCCGGAGCGCATCAAAAATTTCTTTCATCCGACCTCCCGACAAAATCGATGGTGTTCCTCCTCCAAAAAAAATCGTTGTAACTCGATAATTCTCTGCCAACTTTTGATACTGCCTGATTTCTGCCACAAGCGCTGTTACATAGCGATCTATCGTCTCCCTCGGAGCCGGACCGGACAAAAAATCACAATATGCACATTTTTTCATACAAAACGGGATATGAATATATAATTCTAATTCTCTTTTCATGCTCAGTCTCTCTTTCTTTTCTCTATTTCTTATCCGCCTGCACATCCTGTACATGCAAAATTTATTGTTCTAAATATCAGCACAGAGGGAAAATAGATTTCTGCTATCCTGCTTTGAGAAGTTCGCTCTACCTATAGTTCAGAAAAAATAATGCCCTCTATCTTCATCGGCGGATGCTTCACTCGCATTTAGTCTATACCTTCTATTTTAACGTTTTTTATCCCATTACTCTATTTTCTTCTTTCTTTCGGTAGCCCTCTTGTACCCTGCTTTCAAATACTTCTCTCATATATGTCTGATGTTTTCTAAAGAGTTCCCGAAAAGGCAACTCTACTCTGGACAATATTATAGCGATTTTCATTTCCATTTGTAAATATCTGAATAAATTTCTTTTACTTTTTGCAGGAAAACTGTATAAGTCCTTTCCTTTTTGCCTATCCTATCTACGAGGTGAGAAACATGTCTTATATTGCTCCTGAAATACGGGAAAAATTTGAATCCTTATCGGTAAATCTGAAAAATACTATTTTAGAAAGAAATGTGCGGATCCAAAATATCCACGACTTGATCAAAGTGTTGGAAGACATTGTGGCAGAGGATGAATAATTCTCCTCTGCCACAATAATGTTACATAAAATCTTCTTGTTCGTTAAACACTCTCTTGTTCTTCGATAAATTTCAGAAGCCCTCTGCATCCGTCCAGAACATCCCGATAAGTCAGATCAAAGTTACCAGTGTACCATGGGTCTGCAATATCTCCTTTCCGTTCTGTAAAATCTAGCAACTTGTACACTTTCTGTTCCGGATCCTCTCCTAAAATCCGGTACATATTCCGGATATTCTGCGTATCCATTCCAATTAAAAAATCAAACTCGTCATAGTCGCTTTTCTTAAGCTGTCGGGCACAATGATCCCCACAGAAAATCCCTTCTGCTTCCAACTTCCGGCGCGTGCCATAGTGGACAGGGTTGCCGATTTCCTCGCGGCTGGTGGCAGCAGAATCAATGTAAAAATTAGATTCCATGCCAGATTGGGTTACTAAATGTTGTGCGATGTATTGAGCCATGGTGCTGCGGCAGATGTTGCCGTGACACACAAAACAAACGCGTATCATGTTTTCATCCTCTCGTACACTAGATTTTCTAGCGGTATGTGATATATTTTGTATCATATTTAACCCCCTCGTTAGTTTTCCTAGAGCCTGTCTAGAAATAAATGTGATATGCAAATGTGATAAATTATGTGATAAATCACACGTCCATATCACATCGCCTTTTTCTCTAAGTATTCTTCGATTCCTTCCCAACTTTCAGCGTCCTCTTCGGTATCCATCTGAGGCACAAAGTAATCTGCTTCTCGATTCTCTAAATCGTATATCGTATAGTGTTTGTTGTTCATCATGCTTGCAAGCCGTCTGAACTCTTCTGTAGCGTCTCCCGTTGCGACATGAGTGTACACGTTCAACGTAATGCCAATTTCTGAATGTCCCATTATGTATTGCAATGTTTTCGGAGCCATTCCAGAACTAGCCATATTACTACAAAACGTATGTCTACAGACATGAGGGGTAATTGTTCCTTTTCCAAACTGCAAGGATTCTGAATAAATTCTGTCATGCTTCGCAATCGCCCAACGGAAATGATTTTCCCAATGAAGAGCAACTTCCACATTTTGATTCTTGTCGAACCAAATAAAGCCTTGTACAATCATTTTTCTATCTAAAGATGTAATGACGGTAGGTTTTACCTTTTCTCTAGCCGGAATGCGGGAAATAGCACGTTTGAAACAAACTTCTACGTCGTCGGACATTGGAACATATCTTATTCCTGCTTCGGTTTTCGTTGTGTCTTCGATATATATAGTCGACTTCCCATCAATCATGTTACGGACAAGCTGTTTGTTGACCTGTATCGTATGGTTCTTGAAATCAATGTCTGATACAGTCAATCCGCAAAATTCAGATATACGCAATCCCGTATTGAACAAAATATACATTCCGTCGAAATACATTTTAAAATGCTTGTCGTATCTGACAAAGTCTAAGAACCGCTTCATTTCCTCTTTCGTGATTGCTTCTCTACTCTTCGTTCCACCATATCTTTTCTTTAGCATTTCAAAGCTAAAAGGATTCTGCCGTACATATCCATTCTTTTTCGCCATAGCAAATGCTGGTCGTAATATCCCACGCAACGTACACAAGGTACTGTAATTCTTACCGTACTTGTCATGTAACTCATCGTACCACAACACCGCCATATCTTCGGTTACGTCCTTGATTTTCTTCTTTCCGAACTCATTTGTACGCATAAAGTTTAATTGTGTTGTGTAACCGTTCCGGGTAGTCTGTTTTACATCTCTCCAACGTGTCTCTATGTATCTCTCCATAAGTGATAATACACTCATATTTCCGCCAGAACTGTCGATTTCTTCAACCAAATCTTTCTGTATGAGTGCTTCTTTTTCTCTTAGACTATCTCCTCTTTTCTGATTTTTTCCAAGCGGAACCTTGTCGTTATGAGTGAGTGTCCAAGAATAAACCGTCTGCCACTTGTTGTTTACGTCCTTATAACGATATTTGTAACGACCTGTAGTCTCGTCAAAATATTCTCCTGTTCTTAATTTTCTTCCTTTTGAATCTAGTCTTTCTGCCATTGTGAATCTTCCTTTCTTTTTATTTGAATAGCGATTTCCAATCCACAAATGACATACATCACATACATACCATATCACTTTTGAATAAAAAGTGTCAATATAGTGTTCAAAAACTCCTCATTTATCAATAGAAAATCTCTGTTATGTTTTATCTTTTCCATTCCTATATCTCTAATTTCTTCCTACACATCCACGTTATTATCCCCATACAGTTTAGATATAAAAATGCCGACAAGCGGCATCGGGTGAATCTATGATTATTTAATTTCTTTACAAGGAGGATTCTACCATGAACTTAACAACAGTCAGTGACAAAAAATCTATCTTATTATCCAACATTTACCCAACTTTACATTCCCCATATCAACTGCCCAAGAATGCAGTTCGTTCAAAAGTCAAAGGAATGAATCATATTGCTATGGCTTTTTCTTTTAATCTTCCTAGCGGTCAAATAGCACACGTTACAGAAATAATAATGAATAGATACAACATCACATTCTCTGAACTGGTAAATGCCATAAACAATAATCCTTACAACTATGTTTTTGAAAAAATGCCATCTTTTTTAGGTGTAGAAGATGATATGCCTATGTATGTCCTTACAAATGAAAGTACACACTACGGAGCTGGTGGCATCTGTATCAATCACGTATTCCGTCGTATTATGAACACCATTCAAGATGACTTCTATATTTTACCTTCCTCTGTACATGAACTGATTATTGTTCCTGTACTTTCAATTGAAGTCAATGAATCCGTACTACCTAAAATGGTTCACGAAATCAATTGTAATATTGTAGACCTAAACGACCGCTTATCCAATCACACATACCGTCTAAACTACAATTCAGGAACCATTACAACAATCCCATACACAAAATAAAGGAGAACCTTGATTATGAATAAATACATGGAAGAATTAACAGAACTGTTACAGACAGGATTAGAAGAATATGCCACCTCTGAAAAATATCGTGACCTATTGCGTGTCATGAGCCTGTTCCATAATTACAGTGCAAACAACTGCTTACTGATTGCTCTGCAATGCCCCCATGCATCCTATGTCGCCGGATATACAAGCTGGCGTAACAACTTTCATCGGCAGGTAAAAAAGGGAGAGAAAGCAATACGCATCATTTCTCCTATAAAATGCAAGAAGAAAAACGAACAGGACGAAGAAAAAGAATATCTCGGATTTAAGTCTGCATCTGTCTTTGATATTTCTTCGACAGTACAGATTGATGGTATGCAACCTGTACAGATAGGAGTGGAAGATTTACAGGGTCACGTTGAAAATTACAAAGATTTCCTTCATGCGTTCCAGTCCATTTCTCCTGTTTCTGTAGATTTCCGATTGTTTGACGGAGATGCAAGGGGATATTACAGTGATGCAGAAAAAATCATTGTGATACAGGATGGAATGACGGAAAGACAAAGCGTAAAAACTTTGGTACATGAAATTGCTCACGCTATGTTACATACGAAGGAAAAGCTACAGGAGCATAAGAAAGACCGTAAGCAAAAAGAACTGGAAGCGGAATCCGTAGCTTATATCGTCTGTGAGCATTATGGCTTTGACAGTGAGGATTACTCTTTTCCGTACATCATAGGCTGGGGCGGTACTGGATTTCAAGATATTCTGAAAGAATCCATGACCGTCATACAGAAAACAGCCGACCAGATTATTACTGGTGTAAATAAATATTTTGAAAAATAATAAGAACTGATACAGAATTGATAAAACCGACATTCCAAAAGAGTGTCGGTTTTATTTTTTCCATACAAGAAAAATACTTTACCTGAAAATCCGCTTGTACACTAGGAAATCTGAAAGGGTAAAGATTTTACAGAAAAAGGTAAAGACCCATATTTACCGTAAAACCCTGATGTACACTGGGAAAAGTGTAAAAGTAAAGAAGTAAAGACTTTTTTATAATTCTATCCTACAAGAATATATTTAAGACAATATAATACATAAAGTATTGATTTATATTATATTTTCTAACTATTAACTTAAAAATATTCTTTACTTCTTTACTTTTTATAAATTCCCCTTACTACGACTGTAGTTACGGGTAAAGACTTCCGTAAATTTTCTTTACCACTTTTTCCTGTAAAATGCGAAAATCCAGTCCCCAAGCGGACTTTCAGGGAAAGAATAAATCTTTCCCTGAATCCTAAAAACATCTATATGAACTTTAAAACCTTAAAAGAAAGGGCTTATTGGCATTTCTCTAGGCTCTGTATCGTGCATGGATAACATTTCCTGCATCTGCTGTAATTCCCTTGCCCGTCTTGCTTTCTCCCTATTTTCGCTTAACTCATCCAGTTCGTTTGCGTAAGGACTTAACTTCGCCCTACGCTCCATATCAAATTTCTTATAAAGATTCTCAAAAGTCTGTCTGACTGGCTTATTTCTCCGCTGGCTCTCCCTGTCTAAGAAATCCAGAAAATCATCCTCCATCATATTTTCCTGCTGTAAAACAGAGCGGCAAATATCTGCAACTTTATAGGACTTTTGGAGCATCCCGTCTGCATCAGCCCGCATTTTTTTAACCGCATTTCTCTCTTCAACCAGAGCTTTCATCTGAGTTTGCAGATTTGCTTTTTCCTGTTCAAAGTCTGCCTGCTGGCACTCAAAGACTCTCATGTTATCAGCAAGCTGCTCGTGTGTTTCCACTGCCTTTTCCTGAACTTCTTTCATTAATCTCGCAAGTTCATCAACTTTGTATTGTTCAATTCTCAATTTTTCTTCCTCCTTCTGTAACTGTTCTTTTCTTTGACTAAGTTCCTTTAATTGGTCTGGGGTCAATCCCTGCTGGTGCCATTCCCCATTTTTATCATAATACCCTGCCAACTGTTGCTCGATTGGCTTATTTTCCTGTTGGATATCGTACCCTTTTTCATTCAATGCCTTTCTCATTTTTCGATGCATCCCTGCAAGTTCTTTTGGATTTCTGAAAAATTTCGTTTGTGAGATAGCACATTTGACTTTTCCATTGTCTTTCTTTTTCTCCATACATGGAACAAAAATCACATGAACATGAACGTTAGTTTCATCCCTATGTATCGAGAACCCTACAATATTATTTTCTCCAAACATTCCCTCTAAAATTTCTATTACATCCCAGTACCAATAATCTCTATGGTTCTCTATCATCTCTGTATCCATCTGTATAACGATTGGACGGGCAATCACTGTATCATTTTTCCCAACTTTTGCGATTCTGGCTCCATGCTCTTTTGCGTATTGGATTCGCCTTTTCACTGCACCCGACATATCTTTTGATTGCTGTGTTTTCTCCCATAACCCTAATTCATTTCTAAAGAAAGATTCATTTTCTAGTGTTAATTCAGCATTGATATCCAAGTTTGTATGATTTACCTCACAACCATTTCGTCTATCAGTCTCCCGGTCGATATGACGGATATATCCTTCGATGCCACCATATCCCGTTTTACTCGTTTTTGTACTCGCATAACGCCCTGATTCGTGTATCTTCACACTTGCATCAAACGATAAATATCCGATTTTCTTCACCTCCCTTTTGTTCTATCCGTTATATATATTATATAACTTTGTTAAATTTTTGTCAATCTTTTTAGCGTGATTTCTACGGGACAAATTGTCCCGTTGGCTATTTCTTCCTTAATATATCTTCTTTGCGTATGTTTTACTGTATTTTCTTTCCGTCTTTTCGTCTTCTCTGTCAGAAGTGTTTCTGTTTCTCCGATAGTGTATCTCTTTTCCCTTTTCAATCTATCTCTCCGCAATGGTTGTAGCAAAATACAACGACCGCTATGCTCTTTCTCGTTATATTTTGCAAAAGAGGCTTCGCCCCTCTTGACTCCCTTTTCTCACCTCTCCGGTGAGAATCAATTTTCCATCTCCACGCTGTAAAATTGAAAAAATCATGTTACATAAATGGGTATATACCTTTCCCATAATATATCACATGATTTTCCTATTCTATGCTCCATGTTATGACCAAACCATGTCACATAAAATTCCCATAGTATGACCATAGCATGTTACATAGTTTTCCTTTTCCCGGATGTTCTTCTCATGCTCATGGTGTAAAAAATAAAATTACGAGTGCAAGTGTAAAAAAGGAGATTTTACATTATGACATTACAAGAAATCTACGAAACATGGAGCAAAGAAACACCCGACACCGAAGAAGCATTACAGAAACTTGACGAAATGGCACTTCACTTTCCTGTACCACCAAGAGAATCTATGACCCAAGAACAACAAAAAGAATATTTTTCAGATGCCTTCTATATTCCCTACATACTTCCTTATGTAAGAAGTGTAGAGCAACAAGCCTTTAGTGCCGCCTACAAGCAGGCATTCCAACTCTTTACGGAACTTCTGAAAGAATAACTGAAAAATAGCCTTTGTCCTATCACTAAATGATAAAACAATGGCTATTCTTCTAATTCTGTATCAGCATATATGATTCTAACAACTTTCTCCACAGGTACTTGCAGAATTTTACATAATGTTTCTATGGTATTAAGCGTAACATTACGGTTCTGCTTTAAAGAATCTAGCGTCCCTTTGGAAAAGTTATAATCACGAATCAAGGCATAAGTTGATACATTTTTTTCTTTCATGGTTTCCCACAAAGGGCTATAATCAATCATCTTGTACTCTCCTTATTATAAGTAGAGTATAAATTACGCCCTATACTCTTGAAATCCCCGACATATCGGGTATAATATAGTTATATTCCCGGTATTACGGGTATATGAGCATTTTACAAAAAGAAAGGAGAACATTATTATGAAACTCAAACAAGTAAGAGCATTGATGACTGCTCTTGCAATTGTGGTTGGCACTGCCCTTTGCGTATCAACCGTCTCATGGGCGAAGAGCTTAGACCCTGAACCAATTCCCATCATTAACGAACAGGGAGAAATTGTAGAATCCAACATCCAATCCGACAGAACCCTTTACTTCGGTTCCACAGTCGAACAGGACATCACAAAAACTATCTTACAGAAACTCTGTACAGCAGATGCCATCAAGAAAGACAGCTTAACAGCAAAAGATGTCAGCATCACACTCAAATCCGAACTCGTCTTTGACGAAGAGAAAAACGAATTTGTAGAATCTGAAAATGACATCAAAGATGTGATGACCGTCAAAAATGACGAAATCACATTCAGCAAAACAGGATTCTTCTTAGCAGAGGTCAGCATCAAAGATGACAAATGTAACGTTATCTTTGACATTGATGATAAAGTCTTAGCTTACGCAGACTTAAACGACTGGGTACTTTCAAACAAAACATCCAATCCTGATTTCTCTGTGAAATTTGATTCCAAAGAAATCAAATCTGTGAAATACGATGACTCCAAAGTCAAAGTTGGTACAGACGGAAAATACGTACTTACTTACACCATCACAGATTCCGAAAACCATGTCGTAAAGAAAGACGTTCTGGTAACCGTTGGCGACAAGAAAGTCGTAAACGAACTCTCTGAAAAAGGAGTTTGGGTTGCAAATGGAAAAACAGTTGCCGGAAACAGCAGCACAACAAAACCAGTTGTAAAACCTGAGAACAAACCAAGTAAGCCAAGTAAACCAGAGAACTCTGGAAATCATGGAAACCAGAATCCATCTGTTCCAAACAGACCGGACAAACCTGAAAAACCAGAAAAGCCACAGCATGTTCATGCATTCGGTGACTGGCAGGTAAAGAAACCAGCTACCTGTGAAAAGACAGGTCTGGAAGAAAGATTCTGTACAGACACAGATTGCAACAAGAAAGAAATCAGAAAGATTCCTGCTCTCGGACATGACCTCAAAGAAACGGTTATCACAGAACCTACTTGCGGTACTGCTGGTTCAAAAGAAATCACATGTTCCCGTTGCGATTTCAAAGATACAAAAGAAATCCCTGCAACAGGCAACCACGCTTACGGTGACTGGGTTATCGTCAAAGAAGCTACTTGTACCGAAGAAGGTTTAAGAACACAGACTTGTGCTAACTGTGGTGATGTGAAGAAAGAAGTTCTTCCGAAAGCAGACCACACATGGAATGAAGGCGAAGTTAGTAAACAGCCTACTTGTACAGAAGATGGAATCAAGACATTCACATGTACGGTTTGTGGTGATACCAAAACAGAAGTCATTACTGCTACAGGTCATGCTTGGTCAGACTGGGAAGTCAAAACTCCTGCAACTTGCGAAACAGAAGGTCAGGAAGAAAGACATTGTACAAACGAAGGTTGTACAGAGGTAGAATTCAAAGTAATTCCAGCTTTGGGACATGACCTCAAAGAGGAAATCGTAAAAGAGCCTACTTGTGGTGAAACAGGTCTCAAGAATGTAACATGTTCTCGTTGTGATTACAAAGAAGAAAACGTAGAGATTCCTGCTACTGGAGAACACAAATTCGGTGAATGGATTGTTACCAAAGAACCTTCTTGCGGAAATGCCGGAGAAGAAACACGTACTTGTGACGTATGTTATCATACAGAAACAAGACCTATCGCCCCTGTTGCAGAGCATAAATGGAATGAAGGCGAAATCACAAAACAGCCTACTTGTACCGAAGATGGTTCAAGATTATTCACATGTACGGTTTGTGGTGATACCAAAACAGAAGTGATTCCAGCTCTTGGTCATGCTTGGTCAGACTGGGATATCAAAGATTCTACCTGTGGACAGGAAGGCGAAAAGACTCGTCACTGTACACGTACAGGATGTACAGCAACCGAAACGGTTAAGATTCCAGCAAGTGAAAACCACAACTGGAATGACGGTGTTGTAACAAAAGAAGCTACTTGTACCGAACAAGGTGAAGTAACTTACACATGTAACGATTGTGGTCATACAAAAGTAGAAAAGACTCCTGCTCTTGGTCATGACTTAAAAGAAGTGATTCTCAAACAGCCTACATGTAGTGAATCCGGTTTAAAAGCTATGGTATGCCAGCGTCCGGGCTGTGACCATAAAGAAAATGAAGTTTCTATTCCGGCTACAGGTGAGCATCACTGGGATGAAGGTGTCGTAACGAAACAGCCTACATGTATCACAAAAGGTGAGAAGACTTATACCTGTGAACACTGTGGTGAAAAGAGATACGAAGAAATCGGCTTAATCGACCATCTCTGGGAGAAAATCTTTGAGAAACAGCCGGATAAAGTCGTAACGGAATACCACGCTATCTGTGGTGGTTGTGGTGCAGACTTTGGACCGGGTGAAGCCGGGGCTAATGCCGCTCTTGACCACACCATGAAAGATTTCAACGATGGTTGTGTTAATTACAGCTCTAAACCTGTCCAAGTGACAATTCCGGGAGAAACCATCGAAGTTGGTCACAAATGTAGTGTCTGTGGAAAAGAAGAACGCTACTAAGCAAAATGAATCCCCACTCTCCTACTCGCCTAACAAGCGGGTAGGAGAGTATTTTTTCAAGAAATACAACCTAAAGCACAAAGGAGAAATCATGATGTCAAAGAACATCTATACCCTACAAGAACTGGAACAAATGACGCAGAACAATGACCCATTATACGAAACTGCTCTAAATGACTATGCCAATATCCTGCCATTCCATACGCTTCTGAAAGGACACGCTTCCCGTTCTTATACAGAGAAATGGTATCCGATTGATGTCAATCGTTACAGAAATGCCTTAAATATAAACGATACGGATACACCAACTCGTATCCTACACAGAAATCTCTCTTACAGTATCCAGTATTTAGAATTTTTACAAAAACAAATTAACGAACTGGAATTATCTTCTGTACTGCATCGCATTCTCAACAAAAATTTTATTATTACAGGAGTTGCCATCTTAGAGGCAATTTTCCAATACTTAGTATGTAGCAATAATTTAGAAAGTAAAGAAAATCAAAATCTAGCTGGTAAAATTATCACTTTAAAAGAACATCCTGAAATTTTAAACATAGATAAATCCATTTATGATACCTTAGATGAATTTCGTAAATTAAGAAATGGTGTCCATCTATCTGTAAAAATCTCCAGTACAGAAGATGACCATGACTACGAAAAATATACACTCGAAAATCAATTACTCGTATCACAGGTATTATATCAAATACTAACCTGTAAAACAGTGAGCAGGCAACCTGAATTGTTTGATTTTCTAAATACAACACCAAATACTAAGTCATAATAAAAAGGGCGGATACGCCCATAAAACATGCCCCTATTGGGGCATGTGCGAGAGAATGAGTGAGAATTAGTAGACAAGCTACATACAAACTGTCTAACAGAAAGGAGTCGTAAACGACACAGCTTGTCGAAAATTCGTAATGTCTAATTTTCGTATTTAAAGGAGGTCGTTCTTATGAAGAACACAAAGAAAATCGTTGCGATAGGAATCGCACTTATCATGACTGGTGTCATGCTTACAGGATGTGGCAACGGAGTTGACCACAAAGATTACATGAAGGATAGTGGCTCTGTCACTGCTTCTGTCGACAAGGATGTCGAAAAGGACTCTGACAAGAAGTCTGAGACTGCTGATAAGGCAGATGAGGACAAGAAGGACAAGGCTCAGTCTGAGACTGAGAAGAAGGCTGACGCTACTGAGAACGCAGGTAAGGACAGCAAAGCTGAGGATTCTAAGAAATCCGATACTGGCTCTTCTGTAAGTAACAGTGGAAATGCTGGAAACAGCTCTAACAGTGGTTCTGTGAGCAAGCCGAATACAGGCTCTGGTAACAGCAATACTGGTAATAATGGAAACCATAATGGTTCTGTGAACAAGCCATCTGGTGGAAATAATTCCAACAGTGGAAATTCTGGCAATAACGGTAACCATAATGGTGGTAATAAGCCTGCCGAAAAGCCTTCTGAGCCTGAAAAACCTGCCCCTCATATATGTAGCTTTGATACTGTCGTAAGCACAAATGCGGGTAACTGCCAAACTGCCAGCTCAACTGTTAAGAAATGCAGTTGCGGCAAAACCACTACAGTAAATGGTGATTTTGGTAGCCACAACATGGTTCACCATGATGCTCAAGGACACGATGTCACTGACTACGAATACCACGCTATCTGTGGTGGTTGCGGTGCAGACTTTGGTTCTGGTGAAGCTGGAGCTAATGCTGCTCTTGACCACACCATGAAAGATTTCAATGATGGTTGTGTTAACTACAGCTCTAAACGAGTTCCTGTTGGTTCCCACTGGGAAGAAACCAGCCCTGCATATGATGAATGCAGCATTTGCGGTAAACGCTAATTGCTTTATATCTCAACAGCCAATCCCCTACCCAATTCGGGTATGGGGATTTTTTTAAGAAATACAACCGAAAGCCTACAAAACAAAAATACTACAAAATAAAATAGGCGTTGCATTCGCAACGCCAAATCACTAAAAAAGAGATGTGAATACCTCTCATTCATAACCATCTTAAACAACTATCAATCCGACATATGTACGATAAAATCATCTGTATAAATAATATTTTCGATTTCATCTCCACTTTCTATATCTGTAATCAATAATCGAGATACAACTTTTTGATTTTTAATATCCACATATTTATCAGGATTACTGGATTTCGAAATCAAAATCGTTAAAGGAATAAATCGTCCATCCTCATAACGAATCCCTAAATTTAAGCCTTTTCCATTCACAATACGTTGCACTAAATAATCCACTCTTACGTTTTTCGTATTCGGAACATATCTTTCCGGTAAGTAAAACACTCGCCCTGGTGTTAGAATATAAATAGTACAAGTCAAAATGAGAATTCCTTATAAGAAAAATTATGGTACAATGTAGGTACCGCACTGAAGGAGGATCTCATTATGGCAAAGCACTATGACAAACAATTTAA
>ENA-OQKN01000920-OQKN01000920.1-human-gut-metagenome-genome-assembly--contig:-NODE-920-length-20602-cov-6.751404_pt1 | contig 20602 bp, 20 predicted proteins | sample MGYA00242776_ERZ504794 | MGnify/ENA primary metagenome ERZ504794 (study PRJEB26092, sample SAMD00036434) | human gut metagenome | host: Homo sapiens | study: EMG produced TPA metagenomics assembly of... | reverse complement strand
AAGTTGGCAAGAAGTTAACCAAGAGATGCAGGTGTTACCTGATCATCAATGATGATGCTTGACGGACGTCCACCCCCGAAGTTTGTGTTGCGGTTCTCATCTGCTTTACCGCAGGCAAATGCTACGATCTGAGCAGCAACGTTTGCACAGAGTTTCTGCTGGCTTGTGCTGTCCTGGATCACTACATCTGTACCGATCTGGCTGTTCTTGAAGCCGATGAACTGAAGCGGTACAATGTCAGTTCCCTGATGCAGAAGCTGATAGAAGGAATGCTGTCCGTTGGTTCCTGGCTCACCGAAGATAACCGGTCCTGTCACATAGTCTACAGGCTCACCGAAACGGTTTACAGATTTACCATTAGATTCCATATCCAGCTGCTGAAGGTGTGCCGGGAAACGGCTCAGTGCCTGAGAGTATGGAAGAACTGCTGTGCTCGGATATCCCAGTACGTTGCGCTCGTAAACACCGATCAGGGCATCCAGCATAGCCGGGTTCTGCATTACGTCTTTGTTTGTTGCAAGCTTGTCCTCTGCTGCTGCTCCATCGAGGAACTGTGCGAATACTTCCGGTCCGAATGCCAGAGATAATACAGCACCGCCAACAGCAGATGTGGAAGAATAACGTCCACCGATATAGTCATCCATGAAGAATGCTGCAAGGTAGTCATCGCTCTTTGCAAGAGGTGATGTCTCACTTGTAACTGCGATCATATGTTTAGATGCATCCAGTCCTGCATTCTTGAGGGCATCTTTTACAAAAGATTCATTTGTCAGAGTTTCAAGAGTTGTTCCTGATTTGGAAACCAGTACAAAAATGGAATGTGCAACATCAATAGAATTCAGAACTGCTGCTGCATCATCAGGGTCTACGTTGCTGATGAATTTTGCTTCCATTTTGAATTTACCGTTTTTCTTAGCCCAGTTTTCAAGTGCAAGATACATTGCACGAGGACCAAGGTCACTTCCGCCGATACCGATCTGTACAACAGTTGTGAATTTCTCGCCTGCTCCGTTTGTGATCTCACCAGCATGTACTTTGTTCGCAAATTCTGCGATCTTTTTCTGCTGTTCTGTATAGAAAGTTCTCTTGTCAACGCCGTCAGCTTCTACTGCGTTTCCAAGCTGTCCACGTGTCATATGATGAAGAACAAGACGTTTCTCTCCTGTGTTGATCACTTCTCCATTGTAAAGAGCTTCGAATTTCTCTGTAAGCTGTGCTTCCTCAGCCAGTTTCTTAAGTCCTTCCAGTACTTCGTCGTCTACCTGTTTTGCTGCAAAGTTATAAGCAAATCCCTCTGCCATCGGAACGCTGTAATTCTTTACACGCTCTGCACCGTTTTCTCCTGCCATAACTTCTGCAAGGTTTACTTTTTTTACTCCTTCGAGTTCCTTAAAAGAAGCAAGTGTATCCAGATTGTTCCAGGTAATCATATTTGATTCCTCCTTAAATATTATCGGTTTTTCGTTTCCGAACTTTTTCAATCATTTTAATTATAATATTAAATATGGGGAAATTCAAGGTAATTGTTCACAACTGGTCATGCCAGATCAATTTCCCATATCAGTCGCAGATAAGTGTCTGTCTGGAATCTGCGCCATCTTTCTTGAAGTCGGAATTTACAAATTCGATCTTCTTTGGTTTTATTTTGATGAGATTCATCGGATGCAGCATTTTTTCCAGAGCCTTCAGTGGAATCTTTCGGAAATCTGCCGCCTGCACATATTCCTGTGAAAATGGCTCTACAATAGATGCCAGGCCTGTGACCTGCATTCCTTTGAGCTTGCCAAATCCTTCATATTTATCAAAGATGACCAGGCATACATTTTTGTTCTTTTCCAGCGCATAAAACTTCTCGCCACCTTCAGAAAAAATCCAGAAGCAGTCGTCATGATACGTATACTCCAGCGGCGTACAGCGCACAAAATCTCCTGCCGCGGTTGCCAGTGCGCAGGTGTTGTTTGCCTGAATATACTCCTCCACGGCCTTTTTTAGAGCATCCTGGTCCAGCTTTTTTGACTGTGCATCTTTTTCTTTCCAGTAGTTTGCAGCTCTTTCGTATTCCTCGTGAGAAAGATCTGTATTCTCAGGGATTTCCTCATATTCATCTTTGTCCAGACAGAGTGGGATTCCTGTCTTGCTGTTTACATTGATCCCGCCATACCAGGTTCCTGTCACTTCCAGGATATCGCCAACCTGATAATCCATGGAATAGTCGTCATTTTTCTTGATTACTCTGACCTTTGCCATTTTTGTGCCTCACTTTTTGTTATAGTCGGATTACTTTTTGTCCAGGGTAAACTGTAACTTTTCATCGTCCCAGTATTTTACATTCAGTCCTTTATCCAGGAAATACTGTTCGATCACCTGATGCATCTCATCATAATGTCCCTCGCAGGCACAGTTTCCCAGTGGTTCGATCCACAAAGCCTGTGCTCCGCAGGCGTCGCGAAGGTGGAGTTTGAAATTCAGATGTTTTTGTTCCAGTATTCCGTTTACTTCTATGATTTCGTTGAAAGTGATAATTGCCATCGTTGTTCCTCCTGATGTTAAATTTTTCTGAATGGGATCTCCTTTCCATCATGTGATAAAACAATTTTATTTTGCTTTAATTCATATTCGAATTTATATATTGGTATTATTGAATTACCAGTAAAAGGAGCAAATCCAAAATCTGTCTCGAGTGGATTCAGCCACAATGTTACTGTATCATCATCCACGCCAATAATCCAGCCTCCGATTCCCGGATTTCCAGCCTCCGAATCATAAACGTCCAGATAAGGAATCTTTGCTGAATTAATTATAAGATCATAACAACTGTTATAGAAAAAAATGTCACTGTCATCGTCATCATCACTGGTCTCTGTCCCGTCTTTTTTCAGGTCTACTCCTGTATAATAGCCTGATATCTCCCCTAACCTTTTCGCATCTACGCTAAAATAAATCATCGAAAAAATGATCAGCACGATTACTGCCACTGTAATAACTATTTTCTTTTTCTTTGTATACACTGATATCCCCCTTCTGATAATTATAAATTCTGGTTTTATTATAATCTCTCTTTTTGTGGATGTACAACCAAATTTTCCGGCAAAGTTCGACCTTGCCTGCATGCAAAAAAATCCCGGTCTGCTCTGGATACTGGCAGTCCGGGATTTCATACTATATTAGATTATTTTACTTCTACAAGTTCAATCTTGAAGTTCAGTTCTTTGCCTGCCATCTCGTGGTTTGCATCGAAAGTGATAGTGGTTTCTTCCTTTGCTGTTACTTTAACCGGGAATGGCTGTCCGTACTGGTTGGACAGATATACCTGCTGTCCTACGGTAAGATCCTCAGAACCCGGAAGCTGTGCGATCTCAAGTGTAAAGATTGCATTCGGGTCCGGCATGCCGTATGCTTCTTCCGGCATCAGGTGGATTTCTTTGATCTCTCCGACCTCCATATTGGCAACTGCTGCATCGAATCCTTTGATCATCTGTCCAGCTCCGCAGACAAATTCCAGCGGCTGTCCACGATCGTAAGAAGAGTCAAACTGAGTTCCGTCATTGAAAGTTCCCTTGTAATGAGTACGGCAGGTCTTTCCTACGTTCGGGCCTGTAAATGCCGGTTTATGTGCACCGCATCCGCCTCCGCAGCTGCTTCCACAGGAGTGACCTTCTTCGTGGTCTCCACAGGAATGTCCCTCTTCATGGTGATGATGGTCACAGGTTGTTCCTGCGGAAACCAGTTCACCTTTAAGATAAGCTTCTACCGCTTCATCTGTATTTCCCTGAGCACCTGAACACAGCTGAATACCAGCCTCTGCAAGTGCATTCTGTGCACCGCCGCCGATGCCGCCACAGATCAGGACATCGATTCCCTGCTCTGCAAGAAGTCCTGCCAGAGCGCCGTGTCCTGTTCCATTGGAACCGATTACTTCACTGGAAACAACTTTGTTGTCCTCTACTTCATAAACCTTAAAATTCTCTGTCTTTCCAAAGTGCTGGAAAACATTTCCATTATCATAAGTTACTGCAATTTTCATGTAAAAATCCTCCAATTCATACTATGTCTGTCTGATTAGTATAGCTTGTTGGAGAGATAAAAGCAAGGGAAGACTTTTTTATAGCTTTTTCTAAACCACAGGTTCATTGTTTTGCCCCGGAAGCTGTGCTAATCTTAATGCATCGAAGGAACACGAGTCCTTCAAAAGAAGTCTTGCAGAAGGCAGACTTCACAGATATTTTTATCATAATCTTATATTAATCAGGCGCGTACAGCAGCGAAATAAATTAGCCTTATGAGTTTTCTATTGTTGCTCAGGTGATCTTTTTTAACCATAACACAGATAACTTCTGATCGGAGGTGCTCCACGTTGAAGTGGTATAAAGAGAGGTATTTACGCTAAAAAACAATACACATATCAGATGAGATCTTACATCGCGTCTCGCTCATAATGATATAAGGTATAAAGAAGTCTAAAACCTTCTGCAAGTTGTAACCAGACTAATTCACAGAAAGGAGCAGCCAATGTCATTTCTTGATAATCTTAAAGAAGAAGCAAGCTTCACAGAGACATTGAACGGAGCAAAGACTCACTCTACCTCCGGCGATGCCTGTCTGGATCTGTTTGCTGTGGCCGGCGGCATGCGTCATCGTTCATACCGTGACCAGATCCATCTCTTTGATCGCGCTTATATCGAAAATCCAGAGCTGGCAATGAAGCTCCTTTTCTATATCCGCGATATCCGGGAGGGACTTGGCGAGCGTGAGCTTTTCCGCAACCTGATCCGACATACCGCCAAAACCTGGCCGGAATCTGCCAGAAAAAATATTTCTTTAATTTCTGAATACGGACGTTTCGATGACCTCATGTGTCTGATGGGAACTCCATCTGAGGAAGCTGTTGTCGAGCTGATCCGCACTCAGTTGAACCAGGACTGTGAAGCTCTCAAAAAGCGAAAAGCAGGAAATATCAATGCACATATTTCTCTTCTCGCCAAATGGCTTCCTTCCATCAACACCTCAAGTGCACGTACAAGAGGACAGGCAAAGGTTCTTGCCTCTGCTCTTGGAATGAACGCCGGACAGTACCGCAAACTTCTGTCCGCACTTCGTGCAAATATTGCTCTGCCAGAGCGTTATCTTACGAGCAAAAAGCGGGGCAAAATCAATTATGAAGCTGTCCCGGCAGGCGCAATGCTCAAATATCACAAAACCTTCCACCAGCAGGATACCGAACGTTTTTCTGCTTTTCTGGCAGATGTCAATAACGGTCGGAAATCCATCCACTGTGACACGCTTTATCCATATGAGATCCTGCGTCCATTAATGCCGGATGGCCGCAGTCTCCCATACCGCGAACCTGACTCTGCAAATGCTGCACTGGAAACTCTCTGGAAGCAGCAGCCTTCCAAAGTATGTGAGCAGAATGCAATTTGTGTGATCGATGTTTCCGGCTCCATGTATTGTCATCGTTACGGAACGCCTATGCCGGCTCTAATCTCACAGGCATTGGGTCTGTATCATGCAGAACACTGCACTGGTACTTTTCACAATACATTCATCACTTTTTCATCCAACCCGGAACTGGTGGAAATTTGCGGTCAGACACTCGAAGAGAAACTTCGTTATATCCAGAGCAGCAGCTGGGAATTTTCAACAAACCTTGAGGCAGTTTTTGACCTGATTCTCCGGACAGCAGTCAATGCTGGCACACCTCAGGAAGAAATGCCTTCCACCTTATTTATCATCTCTGACATGGAGTTTAACGGTGCAGTGGAAAATCCGGATAAAACCATTTATGAAAATGCAAAAGCTGCATTTGAAGCCAAAGGCTATCAGCTTCCTGCTGTTGTATTTCACAATGTCAGCAGCTGGCAGATGCAGACTCCAGTCAGAGCTCATACCAAAGGTACTGCGCTCGCAAGTGGTGCCGGAACTAATTCCTTCAACTACAAATTTGATGGAAACATCACGCCGATGGATCACATGCTCCGCGTTTTAAACAGTCCCCGTTACGCGGCTGTGCATGCATAACCGGAGACTGTATCACTGGTGTTTCCTCGATACATACGAAGAAAACAAGAAGAGGCCATTTCGGCCTCTTCGTATACCAGCAAATCTTCCATCTGCACATGGTACAGATGGCTGAGTGCCAGCAGGTTATCAATTGTAGGGAGACACGCTCCGCGTTCCCATTTGTAAACTGCCTGCTCAGATATGCCGCCCATGTATTCACATACAGCGGCAACTCTGATTCCGTTCTCCTTTCTCATATTTCTTAATCGTTTCCCTGTTTTTTCTATCTGAATCACAGGAAAAGAAGTCGTTGTCATACGACATTCCCCCTTTTTCATTCCCTCTGAATTATCTTCATCATTGCATCAATCTGTTCCTGCATTACATCGACCAGTTCCAGACGGTCAAGCCAGTCTTTTGGAATTGCATCCATTCCCAGATATGCTCCAAGAATATTTCCGGCAACAGCTCCGGTAGAATCACTGTCTCCGCTGTGGTTTACAGCTGCAATCAACATTTTTCTGATATCATCTGGATACTTCAGACAACAGTATATCGCAATTGCCAGTGCTTCTTCTCCAACCCATCCTCCGCCGAGTTCTTTTTCGATAGTGGATGCATCTTCCTCACAGGCTGCTTCACTCAGTGCAATAGCTTTCTTTATGAGCTGTTCAAAATATGCCATGCTTTCGGATTCTCCAAACTGATTTTTTGTATCAGCCAGAGATTCCTCGATGATGAGTTTCAACGGCTTCTTTTCTCCATAAATACATTTGAAAACAATATCCGAAAGCATGCCTGCCGGAATCCAGCCAAGCGGATGACCGTGAGTTATGGCTGCCGCTTTGGCACCATTCAAAAGAGGTAAACCGTAAGCGTCTGTGAATCCAAGCGGTGCAGTCCGCATAACGCCGCCACAGCCTTTGCTGTGGTTGATCGGTTCCTGAATTGTTCCCATCTTGCCTGATGTCAAAGCATACAGACAAGTATTACCCGGTGCCCGGCGGCAGTTCATTTTCGGAACCATGGCGAGTCTGCTTGGCCAGTCACATGGCAGTTTTACACTCATCCCTTGCGTCTGCGCCCATTTCAGATAAGAAAGGTAAATTTTTTCCTCCACTTCATCTTCTGTCTCCACAGACATTCCCTCCATGGTAAAAAGAGTCATCTGTGTATCATCCGAAATGATCGCTTCCTCTCCCGTCCGCAGCAGATCCTGGATTCCGTCTTTTCCATATTTATTCTTGATACTGCTATACAGGTCAAATTCCACTACATATCCCAGAGCATCACCCAACGCCCCTGCAAATACACAGCCGCTTATTTTGTCCTGAATCATCTGATATTTTTCTTTTTCCTGCATATTTGTCCTCTTTTCCACAAAACGCAATTCTCAGAGCCATATTTATTGTTACAAGAACAGTATAACCCTGAAAATTGCAATTTTGTGTTTTCTTATAATTTTTTTATCGTCCTATTACTTTTCCTTACTGCCATCCAGATATCTCTTATTATATCCTCGGATTGCTTACCCCATATCACTCTTTTTCCACACCAAATGCTTTAGAAAAAGCTTTGTAGTTCTTTGTCTCATATCCTGCACAGAATATCGCATATTCAATTACTTCAAAGTATGATTCATATTTTTTCTGCACTTCCCTGAAAGCCTTCGCGACAATCTCCGGTGGATTACAGAAGGCACCGCATCCGAACGCTCCAAGAATCAGCACCTCTGCCTTATTTGCTGCCGCCACCCTGAACAGTTTCTCAATTCTCTTCAAATGCAATTTGTACAGTGCATCTTCCGCAATATCGGCAGGTTCATCCCCGGCACATGGATTCATAAAATTACTCGGTGCATTCCGTAAGTTTGGGGCTGCACAGGTCAGAACATCCACCTGATACCAGTCTTTTTCCTCCATTCTTTCCGGAAATGAAAGATCACTCTTAAAAACAATTACTCCCGGTGTATACAGGCAGTCATCATTATACAGGGGATTTCCGGCTCTTCTGTGTGGAGTGTAAAACTCCTGCCACATTTTATCAATATCAAGGCACGGATACAATGTACTGCACCGGCATAAAGACTCCTCCTGTGCTGAGCTTCCATGTACCACACCGCCGCCAGGATTCGTCGCAGATGCAAAGTTAAGCACACATACCTTTTTTCCATTCCTTGCATATCTGGATGCAGTTTCAAAGCTTCTGCCTGTTGAAACGAGTGTCCTGCACTTACTGGCATTACTCTCTGGAATTTCCACATTTTCTGCTTCCAGGTACAGTGTCTGTTTCTCTACAGATTCTTTTATTGCCTGCTGCAATCGCTCATTTTCAGACATCATTTCCATGGAATCTTTAAATATAGTTACGTTTTTTGTTCTTCTGTCAAACATAGTATTCCCCCTATTCCTTATGGCGTCTCCTGTAATCTTCGCGGATCGGGTCACAGCAGGAAAATGCTTCATTCATCTCTTCTCTGTTTCTGGATCTGCGTACTGCTGAGACTGTTTCGGAAAGCACCTGGTAATTCAGTACTGTGCCTGCGCTGTCACTTTCATAGTTTAAAGCTCTGTCAGCTCCGATTCCAAATCTTGCAGCAACCTGAATGGCATCAATGTTTGCTCCAAGAAAAAGGAACTCCCATCCGTATTTCTGTTTTTCTTTCTCGACCATTCGCTTTACCTTGTCATAAGTGTAACACCGGCTGGCATTCTCCATTCCATCTGTAGTGATAATGAATAAGGTTTTTTCCGGTCTGTCTTCTTCTCTGGCGTATTTATGTACATTGGCAATGTGATGGATTGCGCCGCCGATCGCATCCAGAAGAGCGGTGCAGCCTCTTACATAGTACTGGCTGTCATTCATCGGCTCTATCTTATCCACCGGAACCCTGTCATAGAGAACTTCACACTGACTGTCAAAAAGTACCGTAGAGATTAAGACCTCTCCTTCTTCTTTCCGCTGCTTCTCGATCATGGAATTGAATCCCCCGATCGTATCTTCCTCAAGCCCTCTCATAGAACCGCTTCTGTCCAAAATAAAAACAACTTCTGTTAATCCCTTACGCATAATTTATCCTCCTCTGGTTTCTTATTTCTCGGTGTTTTTTCTTGTTGGACTCATTATACACAAAAGCTACTCTTAACCGGTCGTTTGAAAAGCGACCCTTATTTTTCTACGAAATAATACATGGCAGGCCATGTTCCTCAAGCTGAATATCCAGTTCGATCATGTCATAAATTTCATTCTCAATAAAATAGGAAAAAATAATATCTGTCTTATCGCAGGGTGATAATGCATAACCCGCTCTGGCAAGCAGATCTCTGGTCTCATCCAGATTCAGTTTTGCCCCTACGCAAAGACATAATGCTGTCAATTTGTTTGGGTGATAATTTACATTGTTTTTTATTTTTGAAAATATCTTTTTATCTACAATTGCCCGCTTCCAGACCTCAGCATTTTCCATCTTTCTTTCCTGGATCAGATACATTAAATACTCCGAAAAAGTATCCGAAAGATGGCTCATTCTCTCTTCCAGTTTTCCTTCGTGTAATCCTTCAAAATCCAGAAATGAAGCTTCATCTTCACCAAATCCACAAGGTTGTGAATCCACTCCACTCAAAAACAACTTTGGTTGTTTTTCCTGCGTCCCATTATTTTTATTTGGTCTTCTGTCAATATTGGATGAGCTCCGCTCTCTCCACAACCTGATAGACTGTTCAGAAGACTTTCCGTATTCTTTTTCCCGAACACTCTCTACATAATTGTGGTCAATATAAGATTCCAGATTGGGATAAAGTTTTTCCCCAAGTGCTGTTGCCTTCCTGCCAAAAACGACCAGATAGATCAGCATCTCATTGCTAAGAAGAAATGTATTTATCTCATCTGCCGCGATTCGTATTCCCTCTTCCTTCGGATATCCGAAACCGCCTGTGGATATCAATGGAAACGCGATAGACTTAACCCCGTTCTCCTTCGCAAGCTGCAGGCTTTTGCTGTAACAGGAGCGAAGTTTCTTCTCTTCTCCATGCTTTCCATCGACATAATATGGACTTACTGCATGGATAATATACTTCGCCTGCAACTGAAAACCGGGAGTAATGAACGCACCGCCTTCTTCCACGAAACCGATATGTTTCTTACGATATTCCAGCAACTCCTGATATCCGGCCGCTTCGTATACTGCGCTGTCACAGCCTGTGCCAACAGCAGCATGGTCATTCGCTGTATTAACAATCGCTTCTGTGTTCATTTTTGTGATATCGTTGCGTATGATTTTAAATGGCATATATTCCCCCCGCTTTTATAAACATCCCATATTTACTGATATTTCCAGTATATACGAAACAAATAAAAAGTGCCAGAGTATTGCCACATTTGCTAAAACATGTAATAATTATTTTGTTTTTACCCACATATTCATAAAAAAGGAACTGATTCAAATGAAAACATACGAAGAATTACTCTCAGATATCGAAGACGATATTGAACTCATGGGTGCGTCGCATATCGTTTATTCCATGGAAGAAAATAATATCATTACAGACTACGATTACCTCCCATCCGATTCCTGCAATATCTCCACTACCTTAAAGGACCTGCAGGAAAATATCCGCCAGCAGATGCTGTACGCCAAAGTTTCCGGTCACCTCGCTGCTGCAGATAAAACTGCTCCGAAGCTGGCAGTTATTTTTCCGGGCATCGGATATACTGCTGACAAACCACTCCTGTACTACACAAGCCGCCTTGCCAGAAAACATGGATACCAGATCCAGACCGTCTCCTATGGCACCCTCCCGGAAAATATCAAAGGAGACTCTGTCAAAATGCGGCAGGCTTTTGATCTCGCCCTCGCACAGACAGAAGAATCCCTGCGCGATATCGACTGGACCTCTTACGGCAGCATCCTCTTTATTTCCAAAAGCATTGGTACTGCTATCTCTTCTGCTTATGCAGCCCAATATAATTTAAACGTAAAAAATATCCTGTTTACGCCATTGGCAGACACCTTCTCCTTCCCGCTCCAGGGAAGCATCGCCTTCCACGGCACTGCCGATCCGTGGGCTGAAACTGCTGCGATCCAGACTTTGGCAGAGCAGAAAGAAGTACCACTTTTTCTCACCAAAAACGCCAATCATTCCCTGGAGACCGGCGATATCCAGACCGATCTCTCCATTCTCAAAACTACGATGGACCGGGTTGAACGGTTTATCATTTAATCTGTGACAATAATTAAGCCCTTCTGAAGTTTAGCTCAGAAGGGCTTTGCTGTTTATTTCCATATTCCTTTGCTTTTCCGGACGTAATAGTAAAGATCGTTTTCCATCGCCATAACTTTTTCGAGTGGAATACTCTTGAACACTTTCATTTTCATCTTGAATTTGATCCAGACAGCTGAGTAAATTCCAAGTACGATAAAGCAGCCACCTGTCAGAAGCCAGATCATCAGACGTTCATGTGGATCACTGGAGATGTTGAGGACCATATATGCGGTTCCGACGATTCCTATTACCGGAAACAGGGCACCGCATGGCACTTTGAAGTTTCTCGGTGCATTTGGAAGACGTTTTCTGAAAACCAGCACATCCACATGTGCAAGTATGTACGAGATCATCCAGAATACAGAACCTGCCAGAATAAGGAAGGAGATCATATCCGCGGAACTGTCGCTCAGATATCCGAATATAAGAATTGCCGCACTTACAAACACCTGTCCAAACCACGGAACATTATGTTTGTTTGTCTTTGAAAAGATCTTCGGCATCATATTCATCTTTGCCATTCCCTGACAGATCACAGCAAGTGAGTTAACCGTGGAGTTCTGTGTACTTATTACCGCAAGCGCACCTACCAGCATCATCCAGACTTTTCCGACCTCGCCAAGTACCGCATATCCATAAAGAAGATGCGGTGCTGCTGAATCAGCAAGCTCGCCCCAGTCTACATAATTGTGGAAGCCAAGTACCATGACTGACTGCATGATAAAAATCAGAAACAGACCGATCATCATACCAAGCGGTACATTTCTCTTTGCATTTTTGACTTCTTTTGAGATCGGAATTGCATACTCTGCTCCGATAAACAGCCAGAATGCAACTGCTGTCATAGCCGCAATATCTTTAAAATCTGCATTGAGCACATAAGGCTGCTGTACTTTTACGCCTGTACCCATTCCGATCATTCCGATAAATCCCATCGCAACCAGGGAACCTACCAGCAGAAATGCAACAATATCCTGGATCTTCGCAAACATATCCACGCCGCGAAGATTCGCCAGCAGAATGATCACCGTCATAATGAGTGTGTATACAAAACTCGGAATATGACCTCCCACTACATCTGCCAGTGAAAAGGAAAAGATTGACGCTTCTACTCCACAGGACATTGTATTACAGATTATGTAGCCGCCAACCATCGATATCAATGTCGGAAAAGGACCAAGTGCCGCAAGTGTGTACTGTGCAAGTCCACCTGTCGTGTTTGGCATAAGTGCATTGAGTTCTGACAATGATGCAACCGTAGTCATATTAAGCAGCATGGCAATTGCCATCGCAAGTATAAACGTTACTCCAAGTGTACCGGCACCATTTCCAAGTGATACCAGACAGCTGGTCGCCACAACAAGTCCGACTGAAATAGAGACTACGTTCCCCAGACCTAATTTTTTTTCATTCATAAGCAACTCCTCTTGTGTTTAAAGAGCTTTGACGCCCTCATCTCCTGTACGGACTCTGATCACATTGTCGATATCATATATGAAGATCTTGCCATCGCCGATATGCCCTGTGTAGAGTTCCTTTTTGATGATATCAACGATCTTATCTACTTTCTCCGCTTCCACTACGATATTGATCTGCTGTTTCGGAAGCAGTTCCATCACTTCATTGCGCTCAACCTCGTATTCCGGAGTTCCCATCTCAATTCCACATCCAAGCACCTGCATGACAGTTGCACCTCTTACACCAACCTTGCTGAGATTCTGGATCAGATCTGTGAGTTTTGACATTCCGGTGATCACTTCAATCTTTACTATTCCACTCATATACGGTTCCTCCCTGTAATTTCCTGCAATTTTCTATACTGCTCAATCGTTATACCTGCATAATTCTTAAATCCCTTCATCATATGCGCCTCGTCATAATATCCGCACTCAAGTGCAAGCTCATCATAACGCATATTTCCGGTTTTTAACTTTTCCAGAAGAATCTGAAATCTTATATACTGTGCAAACTGTTTTGGAGATATACTATGATAATTCTTGAATACTCTCCTGAGATAACATGCTGAATAATTCGTCTCATCTACAAGCTCATTCATACTCACACAGCCTTTTGCACGGGTGATCCTGCTTACCAGATACTCATTGATCTTTTCCTTATCTGAAAGATCAGGTCTTCCATAGACAAGGGTTTCATAAGCCTCTTTGAAGATCCTGCTTCTGTCAACAATGTTGTCGGCAAGTGCGATCTTTTCCGTAAGGTTTTCCCCAAAGATATTACCATCAATTTCCACATCGTTATTTACAAGCATGTCCATCGTCAGGTCCTTCGGAAGAATTCCCTGTCCCGGCTGAAATCTGACGCCGAAACACAGATCCGCATCTCCCAAGTTCCAGTCTTTTACACTAAATACCGTTCCACTTATATAGGTCGTAACCTTGTCACTTCCTATATTGAAAAGCAGATCAATACTTCCATCCGGGACTGCTTTCAGCTCATGTGTTTTTCCCTGTCCAAGTGAAAATTCATAAAAATGAGAAATTCCAAGCTGTGGACAGTTCAGCTTCTTGAGTTCATCGACTCCTAATTCTATGTATAACTGACGTGGATTAATGATCGTAGTATCTCTTCTCATAGTTAATCTCCTTTTTTAAAGAGAGTTATAACTAGTGAAGTTCAGGTTCGTCCCACAGATGAAGTTTTACGCCTATTCCAAGTTCCAGTGCTCTCTTGTAGACAGTTTCACCCCAGGCAATGTCTTCTACAGGCATGCCTCCAACGGAATAGATGATCCTCTGTTTGTCATTTTCTCTTCCTGCAAGCTTTCCAGTTATAACATCCGCAACATCTATTATTTCATCTCTGGTGATTTTTTTATCATGCAGAAGATCCATGAACTTACATCCTACGATCTGTACCGGGTCATAGCTTGGATATGGATACTCTTCAGCCCATGCTTCGTACAGTTTATAGTTATCTACAACCAGCTTCGTATTTTTATCAAGGTAAAAACTCTCATCAAATCTGGCTGCTGACGGCATACATACAAGAGCACCTTCCTTGATCCATTTTTCATCAATATACGGGAATAAGATCTCTTTATCTCCAACACAGGTAGTTGTGCTGATGATATCGCTGTCCCTGATGGCTTCTTCCATTGTCTCACAGACTGTGATCGTTTTGATCTGTGGAAACTCTTTCTTCACATATTCAACAAAGGAATCAATGGATCTTTGACCAAGGCCTTTGATCTTTACAGTGTCGATCTTCGGGCAGACACTTATGAATGCTGCCAGTGATGTTTTTCCCATGACGCCCGGTCCTACGATCGTTACAACTTTGGAATCTTTTCTTGCAAGATATTTAGCTCCGACTCCTGGAATCGCACCTGTTCTGTATGCACTCAGAAGATTCGCCGACATCAGTGCAAGCGGTTCTCCTGTATCTTTGTCGTTGAGCATCATCATAAGGATGGAACGTGGAAGACCTTTTTTCTTGTTTTCGGTGTTTGAACCATACCATTTCATACCTGCCATCTGGAAATTGCCTCCCAGATATGCCGGCATTGCCATGAAACGTCTGTCTTCACCATTTTTCGGCATTCCTTCGAATTCCGGATTGTCCGGGAAAGTAACCATACATCCGTGTGAGTTGTGGTTTTCACCACCCATTACGTAGTCACCTTTTTTGAGTGTGACCATCATGTCTTCCATGACTTCCACACATTTTCCCATGTCCTTGACACCGGCTTTGATCATATCCGGCTCACTTAAATATAAAAAATCAATCTTTGCACTCATTTTTTCTCCTCCATTCTATGTCTACATATGCATGTCGGAGAATCATCACCAATGAAAAAAGGCGCCAACAGATTCACTGTTGACGCCCTTGTCACGCACATATAGTAACATATTTTATTTTCGTAGTCCATATTACTAAAAAAGTTTCTCAATTATTTTTTTATGATTGTATACCTTAATCCTGTTGATTGTATTGTAAAAAACGATACAGCATCTTTATCTGCAAGGCTTAAATCTGTCATAGCGAAGTGCGCTGATATCTACGACTGTTTTTTCGCCTCTTACCATCTGGCTTAACATGAGTCCGACTGCAGGTGCAGTTCCGAATCCATGTCCTGTAAATCCACATGCAAGAATCAGTCCAGGTGCCTCCTCTACAGGGCTCAAAAATGGTACTCCATCGAAAGCTTCATCCAGCCATCCGCACCAGCTTCTTACGATCTTGGCATCACGCAGTGCCGGAATGTAACCCTGGATCGCTCGACAGCTTGCTGAAAGTGTCATTGAGTTTGTGATCATTCTGGATGGGTCTGCGATATTTGTAGACGGATCTACCATCTCGTCGACTGTCTCCCAGCCTGAGTCTGAACCAAACACAAAGGATCCATGTTTTGTCTGATGTCCGTAAAAATCTGCCGACGCGCATCCAAACATTACATCGATCATATGTGGCTGCATTTCTGTTACAAGACATTCGTCGATCAGTCGTGTCATTGGAACATCGACTCCGACTGTTCTTGCGATCGCCCTGCTTTCATATCCCGCAACAAGGATGATCGTCTCACCTTCAAATACAGTTCCATCGTTCAGGATTACTTTTCTTACTTTTCCTTTTATCTTCTGCAGGCTTTTTACCGGTGCTTCTGTGTAGAATTTTACGCCCAGTTCAAGTGCTCTTTTATAGTATCCGAGAGTGGTTGTAAGCGGGTTTGCATGTCCGTCTGTCGGACACCAGCTTGCACCGATCACATCGTCAGAAAGATATGGGCAGATTTCTTTTACTTCTTTCTGATCGACCATTCTTACATCAAGACCTACAGATTTTGCGGAGTTTGCAAGAGCTTCCAGTTTTTTCATATGCTCCGGAGTTTTTCCCATTCTGAGATTTCCTTTCTGGGTATACTCTGTATCTACTCCGAGTTCTTCTGACAATGTCGGCCACAGATTCTGGATTCCATACATCGCATATGGAAGTTCTCTTACATCTCTTCCTGACTGACGGACACCACCGCCATTTCTTGATGAACCGCCATGTCCGATACTGTTTGTTGCCTCTAATACAATGACTGACTTTATGCCGCTTTTTGCAAGGTAATATGCTGCTGCACATCCATTTACTCCACCACCGATAATTACAACATCTGCTACATTACTCATCATCGTCACCTCCGTCTTCTGCAAGTATGCACATCTCGATTGGTCTCATTGGAGCCCGCGAACTTGCCGGAACGACTTCCGCCGGAGATACTTTTAACTCACTTGCAATGATTCCTTTTACTAATTTTCCGCAGGTCTGTCCCTGACATAATCCCATTCCGGAACGGAGATATCTGCGCATCTCTTCCAATGTAAAAATACCTTCGTGTACTGCTTTTCGGATCTGTCCTTTTGTGACTTCTTCGCATCTGCAGACCAGGAGGTTATCATCCGGTCCTTCCACAAAAGGTCCTATTTCTTTTAATTTTGCCTGAATATCAACCATGATCTAACCTCCTAAGCTTCTTTTTTATAGAATCTTGCTTTCATTACCATATCATTTGGAACTTTGATCGTAAGCAGATACGTATGATCAAATGCTGGTGCTGTTCTTATTTTTGTTACCTTTGCCTCGCATACATATTTTCCATTTCTTCCAAGTGCCACGCCTTTGTCTCCGACTTCCGGAAGTGGAAGGAATTCATATGGCATCGTGACTTCTCCATATCCTTCTTCTACATCTTCTTCCACAAGGAAAATAGACTGACCGGAGCAGGAAGCTACGCACATTCCACAGCCGATGCATTTTTTGTCCGGATCGATTGCCGGAAGAGATGTGATATTTTTTCCGATCCTGATGCAGCCTTTTTTGCAGGCATCCTGACATGGGTTGCATGGAATATTCTGCGTACACTCGATGACCGGATGAATTCCTTTCTGATGTGTCACGCCTGGAAATCTCTCGATCTCATCATCTGCCACATATCCTTTATTCAGAAGGTTCAGGGAAACGTCGATGCCTTCCTCTGTTTTTTCAACGAGTTTTCCTCTGTTCTTTGGTGCAAACATTCCCTGACGCAGAGTATCGAGCTGACCTTCCAGTTCATCAATCCTTGCAGCTCTTTCTTCCTCTGTCATGTATCCAAGATAACATGCAATGGATGCACCAGACATTTTTCCCTCAATCATAGCGGAACTTGCTTCCTCAATTCCAGAAACATCACCTGCCGCGTAGATTCCCGGAACACTTGTAGCTCCGTATTTGTCACATACCGGAACGTGTCCGCCTTTTGTATCATTCATCTTGACCTCAGCCTGTTTCAGAAGCTGTGACATTGGTGATAAACCAACTGCCAGACAAACTGTATCCACGTCGAAATGTTTTTCTGTTCCAGGAATGATCTTCCAGTCCGGACCAACCTGTCCGATCACAACGCCTGTTACGTAGTCATCTCCCTCCACTCTTACGATCGTATGGGAAAGATAGAATGGAACTCCGCATCTTGCTACTTTTGCGGCATGAACACCATATCCGCCGACTCTCGGTGCGGCATCCGCAAGTGCAACGACCTCGCATCCTGCCTGCATGAGCTGATAGCTTACAACAAGTCCGACGTTTCCTGAGCCAAGCATCAGAATCCTGTTTCCAGGTTTGATATGGTGAAGATTCATCATTGTCTGTGCGGCTCCGGCTCCGATAACACCAGGTTTTGTCCAGCCTTCGAAGTTTACCATATTTTCGCTTGCTCCTGTTGCAACGAGGACTGCATCGCCTTTGTAATGTTTTACTTTATCTCCAACCTTAACGGTTACTTCTTTCTCCGGATATAAACCAACTACTGTCGCATTTAAAACTACTTCTACTCCGTATTCCTCAGCCTCAGCAAGAAGTTCCTGTCCGATCTTGAATCCTCTTACTTTTGCCTTATGTTCTTTTGAACCGAAGAACTTGTGGATCTGTTTAAAAAGCTGTCCGCCCGGTTTTGCGTTTTCATCAAATACAATTGGTTTCAAACCTTTTTTGGCAGCTTCGATCGCTGCAGATAAACCAGCTGGACCAGCACCAATTACTATCATGTCGTATCGTTCTATCTTCATAATTCCAATCTCCCATCCGTTTATTTTTTACTCCTGCGGTGTTGCTGAAACTCCATACTGTGTCTGCACAACCATTCCTGCTTCAAGCGGTGTGATACATGTTCTGATGTTTGGCTTGCCATCTACGATCATTACACAGTCCGTACATCTTCCTATCGCACAGAACACACCTCGCGGTTCATGTGTCTTCGCCGTATATCGATGCGCCATAACCCCCGCCGCCTTCAACGCTGTAGCGATCGGCTCTCCCTCATATCCTTCCAGTAATTTTCCATCATAGCTGAATGTAACTTTTTTCCTCTTCGGTGTCTCTCCAAGTATTGGGTGATTTTCAATTCTATCCATAGTCTCATCCTCCTATAAATAAAGAAGGCGTCAACGATCTTATCGTTGACGCCTTTGTCTGTCTCAGTTCATTTACTGATTAGACTTTATCATTTAGTTGGGGATTCGTATTGTAAAAAACGATACATGTGGGATAGGGGGGATTTCTAGGTTTCCGGATGAGCAACATAATCTTTCATTTCCTCCATTAACAATGTCTGCATTATCTTGTACATATCAACCATTCCCTTTCACTGCAGCCAGATTGTCTTCAGCTTCCTCATAATATCTGTCAGCTATATATTCTTTTATCTTAGTACAGCTTCGCACCAGCCGGGATATGGTTATCAACCATGATCAGATGAAGTTCTTCATCCTCTGAATCCTTAAGGTTGTTTACTGCTGAGAGCAGCATACCGCAGGATTCGATTCCCATCATTTTACGTGGCGGCAGATTTGTGATCGCGATCAGGGTCTTGCCTACCAGTTCTTCCGGTTCATAGTATGCATGGATTCCTGAAAGGATCGTACGGTCTGTGCCGGTTCCGTCGTCCAGTGTGAACTGAAGGAGCTTTTTGCTCTTCGGAACTGCAACACACTCTTTAACCTTCACTGCACGGAAGTCAGATTTGCTGAATGTGTCGAAATCAACATCTTCTTCAAACAGTGGCTCAATCTTTACATTGGAGAAGTTGATCTTCTCGTTTGGTGTGAAGAATCCGTTGCTGTCGTCCGCTGCTACCTCTGCAGTATCGCCTGCTTTGGATGCATTCTTGTCGGAGTCAAGGCTCTTCATTGTCGGGATTAATTGAACGATTCCTTCCACCCTTGTCCGCCGAGCTCCGTCAGGCACCGTACACATCCAAAAACCGATTTTTTTGGTCTTCCACTGAGGTCCATAGAGCCACAAGTCAGCTGTGTCATTCGTGTTGTACAAATTGTTTTGATATATAGATTGTCTCTTCAAGTACTTGTGTCCATGCGTTCTTTCCTTTCCGTCTCGCTTGATTTGACCACCCTTTTCCCGATTGATTACGGCAGATGTTGTCATTTCTGCAATACGAGACATACTCAAACTTATTGATTGTTCGCCCCTTCGCTCCATCTCCATTACAGAGACTTCTTCGCTACTATGGGCTCGGCTGACTTCTCACAGTTCGTTGTTACTAGGCTAATGAAACCTCTGTGAGACCTCCACGCTTAAGGTGCACGCTCTTTCCTCTCATATATCCGCCACATTTACTCGGTTCCTACAAACGGCAACTTTACGGCTTTGTCTTATTTAGCAGACTTACCAAGCGGAACCTAGCCTCATATGTGATTTCTGTCCGTCGGACCAAGAGTTTGCTTACAGCTTCCTTCAGATTCTACCTTACGATAGACACCCTTGCTGTTCAGCTATACACTTCCTTGTCGCCTAGGCGTGTTCGGGACTTTCACCCGTTAGAGCGCGCCCATGGCGCGCAAACTAAAATATCGCCAGCCATAGCATGGCTGACGATACAAAAATTTATTATTTTTTATTGTCCTCTTGACGGGGAGCATACCATTATTATAGTGGTTTATTTTTTTATTCCAATGCAACAAACATGTAAAATGTCTGATGTATTTTTGCAAGTTTTGTTCCATAGCAGTGTTTATCTTATTTTCCGTCTTCTTCTGAAAAACAGAATCATGATAATACTTATGGCAAATAGTAACCATACATGCCTGCTTGTTCTCAGACGAACCCCTGTTTCCGGTATTAATTGTGTGTTTTCGTTTGTGATTTTTAACTCAATCACGTCTCCTCGTGCAGCCTCAATCCGCTGTTTCATGACAGCTGTATTTCCATTCGATGTTGCCTGCACTGGATTTGAATACTTATCATTCTCTTCTTTTTTAGAAATCGAAACAGCGTATTTTGATGTATCAACAGTTTCTGTTATTATGATATCCGAAGATATATCTACATTTTTTAATGTA
>ENA-OQKN01000919-OQKN01000919.1-human-gut-metagenome-genome-assembly--contig:-NODE-919-length-20613-cov-4.132481_pt1 | contig 20613 bp, 20 predicted proteins | sample MGYA00242776_ERZ504794 | MGnify/ENA primary metagenome ERZ504794 (study PRJEB26092, sample SAMD00036434) | human gut metagenome | host: Homo sapiens | study: EMG produced TPA metagenomics assembly of... | reverse complement strand
AAAAACGGATTATAAAGAGGCCATGGATGATGGCGCACGGAAATATAAGATCACATCGAATGCCGATGGGACTTCCGGTATTACAGATGAAACAGTCTATACGCAGGAAGGGGATCCCTTTGGAGCAAACGATATCAATTCCACAAACAAAGCTATCAACCGTATAAATGGTGAACCTGCTAATGTCACTCTTACAGCAAGCGGCTGGACGGGAGATACAGCTCCGTATAGCCAGACAGTTGAGGTAGAAGGTGTTACAGCAGAAGATAATCCCATCTTTGTAAGTCTGCTGGAAGATGGGGCTCCTGCAGAAACCCAGAAAGCATATATGAAAGCTTTTGGTATCATCGCTTCTGGTACGGGGACAACGGCAGAAGGCAGCGTGACTTTTAAGGTTTACAAAAAGCCGGAAACTGACATTATGATCGGGCTAAAAGGAGTGTAGCAATGGGAAGAATATTAATGACTGGCGGAGGCGGAGGTGCCGATTTAGATGTGATCACAGCTGAAGCAGATGATATCTTATCTGGGAAAGTGATCGTAGATAAGGATGGCAATCCTTTAACAGGTACACTAACCCTCAGTGGCGATGCTGGAGCCGGTGATGTGTTATCAGGCAAAACTTTCTATACCACCAATCCCAAAAGCAAGCAGACCGGCACCATGGGTACGATGGGCGGTGGAACTTATACGCCTAAGGCAGCTCAGCAGACAGTATCATGTAGTGGTAAGAAAATGACCGGTAATATTGTTATCAAAGGTGATGGGAATCTAACTGGCAATAATATACTTTATGGGAAGTCCATTTTTGGAGTTAGCGGTAATGTGCGCAAGTATGCAGTAATTGATAAAACGGTTACAATTGCATCGGGAACGAGAGCTTTTGATAATCTTGATTCTAACTCTCTTACATATGATAATTATGTGGCTATTTCGTTGCCTAGTGGGTTTTACGCAACCTCAATTAATTGCAATAAGCCATATGCCGGGTATATAACATCGGCCATTGGAGTCGATGGTATACTTCATGTGTGGAGTCATGCTAGATTTCACGCGGTAAGCTGGAACTCTAAGGTAGGGCGCACTGGGACAATCTATATACCGTGCCTATGTTCTTCGGGAAATTATAAATGTAGAGTTTTTGGTTATTATTAATAGTATCCTGTAACGAGGTAATTGTAATTCTTATTTCGGGTTGTAACTTTTACTTTAAAAGTTGTTCCGCTTCGAATCGGAGAAGCCAATGTATAATTGGGCAATATTACACTTAGATTAGCCGGATCCCAAGGACAAGAAGTAGATAAGTCATGTGGGCCATATTCTGCCATAAACATCCAACTTTGAATATAAAAACCAAGAGATAATGTTACATAATAGTCACTGCCAGAAGTTACTTGCCCAATACGAGATACAAATTTTCTCACATTACCTGAAACACCGAATATCGACTTCCCATAAAGTATATTATCAACAGGTAATGGGGAGGTGGTGCAGAAATTTGTAGAAAAAAATAAAAAGATATTAACAGTATATCATAAATAATCAGAAAGGAAAGGCGTATGAAAGCATTAGTAATTTATGATGCAACCGGAAAAATATGGTCAATTTTTTATGGAGAAGACCAGGTTCCACAGGGGCTTCTGGCATTATTTGTGGACATACCGGACGGAGGTCAGCTGGAACGTATTGATGTGACAAATCCAGACGATCCGAAGCCGGTATTTTCTTACTTACCAGAGTCAGATATTGGAAAATTACAGAACCGGGTAACAGAACTGGAAGACCAGCTCACCGAAGCCCAGTTAGCTCTTACCGAGCAGTATGAAGCTAATCTGGCACTGGAAGATGAAGTCACTAACACCCAGTTAGCATTGACTGAACTTTACGAAGCAAACCAGACCACTACAACCACAAAGGAGGCTTAATCATGGCACGCTACATGGCAAAAGTATATGCAAATCTGATCCGTAATGGAAAGAAAAAAATCGAAGAGGTACCAGAGAAAATCAGAGCGGAAGTCGAGGAATTATTAAATGCTTAGACTGCTGCTCTTTTTATTACTGAGGAAGGAGGTGGAGACTATGGCAATCATCTATGCAACCCTTATTGTTAAGGGAAAGAAAACCTACGCACAGGTACCAGAAAAGATCAAGCCTCAGGTAAAGCAGGTTCTGATCGACCTGGAGTGCGAAGATCTGATCACGGAGGAGTAAGTCATGGAATCAATCATGCAGTACATATCTGTGCATTGGGTTTCATGGGTGTTTGGGATTATCTCTGTATTGCTTTCCGGAGCATATCATAAATTATCCAAACAATTAAAGGCAGAACGTGCCAGAACAAATGCTATTAACGCAGGAGTTCTGGCACTCCTCCATGACCGTCTTTACCAGGCATGTACATTTTATTTAAAAAGGAAATATTGTACCTTGGAAGACAGAGACAATCTGGAGTATATGTTCAGGCCATATAAAGCGTTGGGTGGAAATGGAACCGGAGAAAATCTTTATAACAGATGTCTGGCTTTACCATATGAGCCGGCAGAACAGGAGGTATAGATATGGATTTTGGAATTGGAAGCGTAACAGCAATCACAGCAATTTGTTACCTGGGCGGCATGGCATGTAAGGCAACCACTAAGGTCAAGGATGAGGTTATCCCGGTAATTTGTGGAGTGACCGGCGGCATCCTGGGAGTAGCGGGTATGTACCTTATGCCGGAGTTCCCAGCAACGGATGTGATCAACGCTGCAGCCATTGGCATTGTATCCGGGCTGGCAGCAACAGGAGCGCACCAGGTCATCAAACTTTAACTCCGGTAGCGAATCAGGTCAAGACTGGTTGGCAACAGGAGGACAGTGGTTGGCGTTTTTATTCCAAGGATGGTAGCGGCAAGCATGTAACCAACGCCTGGTATGAGGATAATGGCAAATGGTACTGGTGCGACGGTGCCGGAAAGATGGTCCATGATGTTTGGTACCAGTACAAAGGTTCCTGGTACTACCTCGGCTCCGATGGTGCCATGGTAAAAGGCTTGCAGACTATAGGTGGAAAATGGTATTATATGGATACAGAAGGTCGTATGGCTACGAAACCAGTAGTATTGACTCCTGATCAGAACGGAGCTTTAAAGTATCCGGGCTTAAGTCAGTAGATACAAATGAACCGTAGTTAATGACTACGATTTGACTATGGTCAACGAATTATTATATATTACAGCGGGTTATGTATAGTGATAAATGAAAAATGGATGCCTTAGAAATCCTTATTTTATGCGGAAATTAGGGAATTATATAAAATCATAGGGTATGAGCATATATAAAGTTTCCGGCAACTGCAAACTGTGAAACAATAGCCAAGCTGGTCCGCATAAAATGTTAAAGTTCATCTATGTCATATGCTGGTCGTATTAACTACATTTTTTTAATATTATAGGAGATATCAGAGTATGAAGCTTCTTTTCCGTCAGAGATTTTTTTCCTGGTTTGACAGTTATGATATTTATGATGAGCATGAGAACACAGTATACACAGTAAAGGGCCAGCTTTCCTGGGGACATTGCCTGAAAATATATGATGTGTCCGGAAGGGAAGTGGGGACAGTAAAAGAACGTGTTTTTACTTTTCTGCCAAAGTTTGAACTGTATGAGGGGCCACAGTACATAGGCTGCATCAGTAAGGAAATTTCTTTCTTAAAGCCCAGTTATAATATTGATTTTAACGGCTGGGAGATCAGGGGCAGTTTTATGGAGTGGGACTACACCATTACCGGGGCTGGAGGCCGGGAGATAGCGGTTATTTCTAAGGAACTGTTCCATATGACAGATACTTATGTCTTAGATATTGCAGACCCGGAAAATGCACTTTATGTGCTTATGTTCGTCTTGGCGATCGATGCGGAGAAGTGCTCCAGAAATCAGCATTAATAATGACAGGAGAATAGATTTAATATTGGAAAGATTAGGGGAAAATAGGGAAAATCAGAAATAAAACTTGTGGCGGAATTTCTCATACTCCGGCTGGAAAAAGAGGATTTCACAACTCTGTCTCCGGCCGTAAAAACCCATTTAGGCATTGGTTTTCCCATGGGCTTTCAAATATCAGTTATGTGCATTGGCTAACTGGCTATGAAGGGAGCGGTTAATGCACTGGGAACAGAAACAACCGCCGGATATACAGCAGCAACAAAGGTAGACCAGATATCCGTTCTTATGAATGCAGCTTTTGGTATTGCTATTTCCAACTATGTAGCCCAAAACTACGGCGCAAGTTTGTAGGACCGCATTCGCAAAGGGCATGTGGGTTGCTGGTGCCAGTATACTGGCATACTATTAAAAAAAGTAAGGAATCTGTGGATTTTTATAATTGCCGGACGACTTTATAGTCGGTCCGGTTTTTTTATTACAAATGTTTTGAGAACTGCGGAAATGCAAAACACGGAATAATTTTTACAGTTCTTATAACGTTTATGGCAGGAAAAAACAAATACATGTGAAAATAGCAAACATTTGCATAATAATGCATGGACGTTAAAAAAATAATAAAAAAAATAAAATTAAAAATAGAAAAATTTATAAAAAATTAATAATATCTCTATATTGATAAAAACATATCAATATAAATAGATAAAATAACGGGGGATGGGTATAGAAAACATGGCTATATAAAGTTAAGTAAAAAAGTAAATAGGAATTAGAACTAAAACATAGAAAAAATACGCTATAAAAGTTTGCAATATATGTCTAGGGGCAAGATAATGTACCAAAAAGTTTGAACTTGAAAAAAAAGAGATTATATTATATTATATTATATATTATACAGAATACGCCGATAAGGATAAAGATAAAGAAATATTAAATTATAACTCCCCTTCCATCAAGGGGTATTATCGGTGTGCATTTTTTAAAGAAAAGTCAAATATAATATACCAATATATCAGCTACACAGGAGGATGAACATTTATGATGGACTTGTATGGAAATGGATTATTACTTGGAGAAAAAACCCTGGACAGCTTATGGATGAGACAGAACCTGACTATGAACAACATTGCGAATGTTGATACGCCAGGCTTTAAGTCACAATATATGACCTTTGAGAATGAATTGGCACAGAAGATCCGGTCTGCTCTTACTGTGCAGAAGGCTTCTATGAAAAATGTGGCAAGAGGGATTGAAAATATGAGACCCTCTGTCCATACCACCTTAAATGAATCAACCAGACTGGATGAGAATAATGTGGATATGGATCAGGAACAGGTTGAATTGGCAAGAACAGCTTATGAATACCAGTATATGATCAGTTCTGTGAGCAGCGATCTTTCGCGTCTGCGCAGCGCAGCTAAAAACTTTTAAATCATACAAATTATACGGTTAAGGAGAAAATATAAAATGATTGAACAGGTGAATGGCTTTATTACCCCCATGAAAGAGTGGAATGCTGTTGGAAAGAATGATGAAACAACAGGTGCGAAAATTGGCACAAAATCTGTGTTCCAGTCAGTGCTTGAAGATACAGTGCAAAATGTTTACGACACACAGAAGGATGTAGAACAGAAACAGTATCTTCTGGCAACGGGACAGTTAGAAGATGCCCACAGTCTTCCAATCGCCCAGGCAAAAGCAGAACTGAGCCTGGAAGTTATGATCTCTCTTAGAAATAAAGCAATGGAAGCGTATAACGAAATTTTAAAGATGAGTGTTTAATACTGCTGGCCATGGAATGGTACAGTAGATTTTTAATATTTGCTATATATGGAAATGCAAAGGATGAATGGAACAGTGCAGAATCTAAAAGAAGCATGGCAGAAGATGCCAGGGAAAACAAAAAAAATGATCGCAGTCATTGCAGCGGGGACGATTATCCTGGCGGCAGCCGGACTTCTGGTCCTGAATATGGGCACGAAAAAAGGATACAGTACCTTGTTTACAGGAATGAGCTCAGAAGATGCCCAGGCAGTTGTAAGTCTTCTTCAGGATGAAGGTGTTGATTACAGATACAATGACAAAAACGGCTCTGTCCAGGTAATGTCAGATACAGTAGATAAGACCAGGGCTGAATTGCTAAGTAAAGGATATCCTAAAAGCGGCTTTACTTATGATATGTACCGTAATAATGCGGGAATCATGAGCACTGAAAAGGATAAGGAAAAATATACATTGTATGAACTTCAGGACCGTCTTGGTGCCCAGATCGGATTATTTGAAGGGGTACGTGATGCAAAAGTGACCATAGCAGAAGGCGGAACTCAGAAATATGCACTGGATGATGCACAGCAGACAGATGCATCAGCCTCTGTTGTGGTGACAATGAATCCCGGACAGGATCTGACAGATACAAAGGCAGCTGCTATCAAAAACCTGATCGCAAGAGCTGTAAAGGGAATGAATTTTACCAATGTTTCTGTATTTGATGCTGCTACCATGACGGAAGTCGGCGGTGAAGATGAGGCAGGTAATACTGCTGGTACAGGAAAAGATGTAGCAGAGCTTACCAGTCAGGTAGAAAAAAATATAGCAGGAAATGTGCGCCGTGTCCTGGAATTAATGTATGGTCAGGGAAAAGTTGCAGTTTCTGTAAAAGGCACACTGAATATGCAGAAGCTGATCCAGGAAACAGTCCAGTATACCACTCCGGATAAGGTTGACCAGAATGATAAAACAGGACTGTTGGAAAAAGAAGAAACAGCAGGGGAGAATACAGGAACAGGAAATGAACTGATCGACAGTGAGCACAGGAAGATTTTTGACGAAGTTAATAATCTTCTGGATGCATGCTCAAAGGGAAAGGGAAGAGAAAATCTTTCAAGTCTGGGAGAATTTCTTGTTGAATATGTAACGAAACACTTTTCAGATGAGGAGGATCTCCAGAAGCAGTCAAAATATCCGGAATATACAGAACATCATAAATTTCATGAATGGTATAAACAGAAACTGGGTGATGCCATTATAAAGCTGGAGCAGGAAGGCCCGACGATCAATTCCCTGGGCGAGATCAACTATATGGTAAATGATAAAGTGGTAAAACGGATGACAGTTACAGATAACTCTGTCAGCTTAAAGGAGTACATGACAGATCCGGACAAGATCTACTATTATCAGGTAAAAGCGGTCCCGGTTACGGCAGAACAGAAAAAATACTTAAAAGAAGGGGAATTTATTACATCAAAGGAACAGGATGTAGATGACAGTGAGGAAGAGGAGAAAGAAAAAAAACATGCAGCAACTTCCCAGAGCAGCAGTACTGGTCCCGGCATAGCAGGTTCTCTAAAGGGAGACAACTTTGTTATGCCGGATGGGACTCTGGCAGTCAATACCTGGAAGCTGGTGGGAGGTATATGGTATTACTTTAATGCTGAAGGAAACCGTACCAGGGGCTGGTTCCCGTATGGTGGAAAATGGTATTATTTTGACGGAAATGGATGTATGAAGACCGGATGGGTGGACACAGGAAACGGAAAATGGTATTACTTAAACCCGGATGGGGATATGAAGACCGGTTGGCTGTATGATAAAAATATCTGGTATTATCTAAATAACGATGGATCTATGGCAGTAAACTGTTCTCAGGATGGCTGGTACCTTGGAGCAGACGGCGCAGGCCGAAAGGAGTAAAAAATATGAGTTTAGCACCGATAACAGGAGATGGAGTAAAGTTAGCTGCACAGGCAGCAGATCAGACACAAAAGACAACACCGGTCCAGGAATTTCAGGGGATACTGAAAAATGGGCTGAATACCATAAAAGAAGATATGGATTCTATTTTCGAAGAAGCTTCTGCTTTATATCAGATCCCTTCTAAACTTCTCAGGGCGGTGGCAAAGGCGGAGTCAGGGTTTAATCCAAAGGCTGTATCCAAAGCAGGGGCTATGGGCGTGATGCAGCTGATGCCGGGAACAGCCCGTTCTCTTGGAGTAAGCGATCCTTACAATGCCAGACAAAATATCCTTGGAGGGGCAAAATACTTAAAACAAAATCTGGACCGGTTCGGAGGAGACGTAAGCCTTGCATTGGCAGCCTATAACGCTGGACCGGGCAGTGTGACCAAATACGGAGGCATCCCACCATATAAAGAAACCCAGAATTATGTAAAAAAGATCATGGCAGATTATACGGGAAACAATACGATCCTGGCAGGACGTACGGTGAGCACCGGAACATATGGTAAAACATCCGTAAATGCAGCAGTGAACAGCCTTACAGGAAGCAATTTCACGGCAAGCAGCCTGACAGCAGGCAGTCTTTTAGGCAGCTTTGCGGGAAATGCCGGTCTGTCCGGCGCCGGCAGCCTTGGTACACTTCTGGCAGCAGGAAAGGGAGAGAACCTTTCCGGGGAAGACTGGTCTAATATGGTGCAGATCCTCCGTCTTCAGATGATGATGAATATGGGTAAGGATACGGGTACGCTGATCTGACAGACAGATACCGGATTGCTGCGTGCTTTGCACTCCCGCAATTCCGGCCTTTTGACCCTGGTATCAATAAAATAAGGCATTTTGCCGATAATAAAAACAAATGGTTATTTAATGATATTCATAGAAGATACAAAGGAAGGTGAAACATCATGCAGGTGCAGAATAACATAGCATCCATAAATGCTGCCAGAAATCAGGGGATCGAAACAGGAAAGCTGAAAAAGTCCCTTGAAAAGCTGTCTTCCGGCTTTAGGATCGTCCGTGCAGGAGATGATGCAGCTGGCCTGACGATCTCGGAAGGTATGCGCAGCAGGATCAACAGCCTGAACCAGGCGATGAAAAACATTGATGACGGCATCGGACTTACCAATGTAGGAGATGGCGCTTTGACAGAGGTCCATTCCATGCTCCAGAGACTGAAGACTCTGGCTTTAAAATCTGCAAATGGAACTTACGATCAATCCAACAGGGAAACCTGCAAAGAAGGATACCCCACTTATAGCCCTAGTGCAAACCACCCGTTGGACGGGTGATTATGATTAAATATGTCCTTTAGAACTTAAAAAGAAGGTAACGGATGATGAAAAAAACCATATCACAGTGTATGATCGTGAAAAATGAAGAAAAAAATATCCGCCGCGCCCTTTCCTGGGGGAAGGATATTATGTGTGAACAGATCGTAGTAGATACAGGCAGCAGTGACCGTACCGTGGAGATTGCCAGGGAAATGGGGGCAAAGATATTTTTTTTCCCATGGATCAATGATTTTGCTGCTGCCAAAAATTTTGCCATTGACCAGGCAAAAGGAGACTGGATCGCCTTTCTTGATGCAGATGAAAGCTTTACTCCGGAGGAAACAGCGAAGATTCCGGAGATATTGGAATATGTGGGAGAAGATGTAGACGGCCTTCTTACAGGGATCGCAAATCTGGATGAAAATAACAATATCACAAACGGCGGTACTATGATCCGATTCTTTGTAAACCGGCCGGAGCTGCGCTATGTAGGAAAAATACATGAACACCTGGTCAGAAAAGGAAGATCCGGACTGCATCTGACAGATGCTACACAGCAGCTGGCTTTCCTCCATACCGGTTACCAGGAACAGGAGAAGAAGGATAAGTCCAAATTTGAAAGGAATCTGAACATTATCCTGGAGATCCTGAAGCAGGAGCCTGAAAATTGTGATTATCTTGGATATCTGGGAGATACCTATTCTTCAGGCGGAAAAAAGGAAGAAGCAAGGGATGCATACAAAAAGGCGGTGGCAGCCATGCCGGAAAAACTGGGGGTATATGATCAGCGAAGTTCTTATACCTATACAAACCTGTTAAGGGTCTCCCAGTGCCTGAACGCACTGGAAGCCGAGGTGGAAGCTATTTACAAAGAAGCAGTGGAAAAGCTTCCGAAAGAGCCTGATTTTGACTGTGTTATGGGGGACTGGTACTGGAGAAAGGGGCAATATGAAAAAGCGGTACAGATGTATGAACTGGCTATAGCAAAGCTGGAAACCTATGGAACAGTGAACAGGGGGATCTTTACCACTTCCATGCTGATCCAGATGTATGAGTGTCTGGGAGAAGGCTGCAGGAAGCTGGGAGATTACCAGAAAGCGGTCCGCTATTGTGTGATCGTACTGAATACTGACCACAAAGATATGAATGCGCTGCTGACTCTGATCAACTGTTTTACAGAGAGCAATGTCGGCGCAGAAGAGGTAGTTCAGTTTTTAGGGAAGATTTATGATTATTCAGATATAAAAGACAAGGTGATCCTTCTGCGGGTGGCTATGGCGATGGGCAGAAAAGACCTGGAGCGGATGTTCAGGGGCATCCTCCTTCCTCAGGAGAGGGAAGAGTTTGATGCAGCCATGGAAACGGCCCAGAGCGGGGCACCGCTGTCATAGACTTTTTTCAACTCTTCCATGAGAAGAGGAAGCTCCCATTCGCAGGTGCTGTTATCAAAGCTGTTAGGATCTGCGATAGAAACATTTCCGTCAGGAAGGAGTTTTGTGATCAGGAGAAAGTGACCGTTTTGTGTCAGGCTTCCCTTACCCATAAGGGCGACCAGGATATGACCGGAAGAAAGAAGGGAAGCTGCGTTTTGGGGAGAATGGTCTGTTACAGATTCTACCTGAAAGCCATAGGCAGTAAGGACAGATGGGATCAGACTGTGATAGGAGCCGCTCTGGGGGGCATAATAGCCATTGGCAGCAGACCAGTCTGCGATAGTTACCGGGGTAATGGCTTCTCCGCCATTTGTGAAGCTGGAGATGAGCATGGCAGCAGCAGTAGGACCACATCCATACTGGAGCATGGGATCTGAACCGCCGTAGAGATAACTGCTCCAGCGGGTATCTCCCTGATTATAGTAGTACATCGGTCCCATACAGGTATCCAGGATGGCAGCATCTAAAGAATTGCCGTCTGATCCCGGTTTTGCCTCCATATCCAGGTTTTCTGCTTTACCAAGGATTACCGGAGAGGTCTTTGAGGTGATAGAAGATGTATCTGGGACTCCCTGTGTTCCGGAAGTATCCTTTGAAAGCTCTGTCCTTGGTTGTGCTTCCTGTTCTGTCTGGTTCTGTTTTTTAAAAAAGTCTTCCAGCTCCTGAAATTTACGGTGGCTGGCATTCTGTACAAAGTAAATGCCAGATCTGACCTCATCTACGACCTGGGAAGAAAAGCCCGGGCAGAAATAAAAGCTCAGGCTGGCAGTGATCACTGAAACCGTACCGGTGATAGACAGCTGTATCACCCTTTTCGCAAATCGGAACTGCTTCAATGTTTTATTCATATATTTCTTTTGGTTCTTTGAATTTACACCTTTCATTTTTTATCCATTCATTTCTAAATATATTAACGAAGGGATACACGGGCCAGCACAGTCTGTCCAATGGTACTTAAAGGGCACTGTTGGCATACAGCGCCGATCTTATGTGCCTCCATAGGCATGCCGTATACAACACAGCTGTTTTTGTCCTGACCAATTGTATAGGCGCCGTTTTTGCGCATGCGCAAAAGACCGGCAGCTCCATCTGCTCCCATTCCTGTGAGAAGAACGCCGATGGCGTGTTCCCGCACATGTAATGCAACTGAGTCAAAAAGCACATCCACGGAAGGTCTGTGTCCGTTTACCTTTTCTCCTTCCTGTACACTGACTGCATAGGAGTTTCCAAGAGGTACCACACGCATCTGCAGACCTCCGGGAGCTAAAAGCATGAGACCTTTGCGGATCCGGTCCCCGTTTTTCGCCTCCCGTACTTCCATTTTGCAGATCCTGTTTAAGCGCTCTGCATACATGGCTGTAAAACCGGCAGGCATGTGCTGGGTGATAACAACTCCGGGAGTATCTGCAGGAAAATTCTTTACTACCTCGAGAATGGCTTCTGTACCGCCTGTAGATGCTCCGATAGCGATCACTGTTTCAGGGGAAGCACCCAGAGGAATCTTTGGTTTCTGCAGGAAAGTATTTCTGGCAGGAGGTAAAGAAGAAACCTTGCGGATACCGCCTGCCTGAGGGTCTGCAGGAGCAGAAGGAAGGTGTACGTGGGAAGCAGCCGCTACCACAAGTTTGGAGCGGAGTGTAGAAAGAAAGATCTCTTTAGACAGTCCATTGGCTTCATCCGGTTTCCGTACAAAATCCACAGCTCCTGCTTCCAGGGCATCAAAAACCCTCAGGTTCAGGGAAGATACCAGAATCACCGGGATAGGGTGGACAGGAAGCAGCTGCTTTAAAAAATCAATGCCTGACATTCCCGGCATTTCAATATCCAGGGTAAGCATATCCGGCTGCAGCTTGGGGATCTTTTCCTGGGCATCAAAGGCATTTATAGCATATCCTACAACCTGGAAGCGGTCATCCTCAGAGAGAGAACGGATCAGCCAGGTGCGGAACAAGGGTGAATCATCCACCACCATTAATTTTAATTTATGATCCATGATCATAATGCCTCCTTAATAAGATAACTGTAATAACGTATGAGATAACCTACGGGATCAGATCTTTCGGTAAATAGCCGGTTCAATATAGGAAAACGGGCAGTTTTCCTTATCCAGGCTTTCAGAATGTCCGATAAATAAGTAGCCTCCCGGAGCGGTAGCATCATAAAAGCGCCTTACTAGTGCCGCCTTCGTAGGACGATCAAAATAGATCATCACGTTTCTGCAGAAGATCAGGTCAAACTTTTTGCGGAAATGGATGGGATCCATCAAGTTAAAGGAACGAAAAATCACATTTTTTCTTAAAGCATCTGAAACAGTATAGGTTTTATATCCTATGGGAACAAAATAGCGTTCCTGCCAGGAAGGCGGAAGCTCTTTTAAGCTTTCAAGGGAATATCTGGGATCCATGGCAGAATCCAGAACACGCTGGGAAATGTCCGTAGCAAGGATACGTGTATCCCAGCTTCCGGGAATAGCGGAAAAATATTCTTTCAGATACATAGAAATGTTATAAGGTTCTTCACCGGAGGAGCAGCCGGCACTCCAGATCGCAATAGAACGGTCCCGGGAATGCTTGTTTGCAAGCTCAGGAAGAATCTGCTTCTGGAGAAAGTCAAAATGTTCTTTTTCCCGCATAAAATAGGTATAGTTGGTAGTCAGCTTGTTTAACATAACAGAAACCATCTCAGGATCTTTACCTGAGATGATCTCATCTATGTATTCTGTAAAACTATGAAACCCTTTCTGCTGCAGCATATTAGTAAGACGGCTGGTGATCAGCTGTTTTTTGTGGCTCAGATTGATGCCATAGTGCTGTTGGATATAAGTGTAAAGACGGTTAAAATCCCCGTCACTTAATGTAAGCATTGTATGACCTCCTTAGGAATCGGATGTACTCTCGGAGTCTTTCCTGCACCTGCCTTTGCGGCTGACAAAAAATCTTCTCGCAAAATCAAGTACAAAAAGATTCCGGGAGTACATTAAGAGCTGACCAGGGACTTGCAGTCAAAAGACATAAGCACAGTCCCATTTTCAAGTGTGATCATACCATCTAACAGCTTCTGTCTGCGTTTGATAGGGATCGGACGTACATCCTGAAGATCAATATCGATCACCTGCTGCACAGAATCCACAACGATGCATACAGGAAGATCGTCTACATTTAAAACGATAAAGCAGGTCTTACTGTTATATTCCAAAGCAGGCTTGCCCATATAGAGCCGTATATCTACTACCGGAAGGATCTGACCACGCAGATTGATGATTCCTTTAATATAATCAGGTACCAGTGGAAGATGAGTGATCGCACAGTCATTGATGATCTCCGTTACGTTATTGATACTTAAAAACAGAGTCATATCTCCCGACTCAAAGGTAAGACAGCGTTCAACGGACTGGTTTTCAGCCGGTACGTCTGTCTGGATATTTGTTTCTGTTACTTCAGCCATTTTAAAACCTCCTGTTTACGCATTCTCTACAGCTATGGAATATAAGCTGAGGATATCCAGAATGATGCTGATATTGCCATCACCCATAATGGTACAGCCGGTGATGCCGTGGTCTTTCAGGTTAAATTCACTGAGAAAAGCAGGAAGCGGCTTTACTACCACCTGCTGCTCGCCGATCAGATCATCTACAAACAGGCAGTAAGAACGGTCATTTGCTTCCACCCATAAAAGGATACCGTCTTCCATCTGGGTAACCTCAGTTGGAAGGTGATAGAAGGAATGGAGACGGACGATAGGATAAAAATGGTCAACACGTTCTACCATTTCATTGCCATATTCATCTTTGATCACCTGATCTGCTTTTACCTTAAAGGACTGACGGATATTGGCGATAGGTATAGTAAAAATAGAATCACCTACCGTTACTTTCATTCCATCTACAATAGCCAGAGTCAGCGGGATCTTCATGGAAATAGTAGTTCCTTCTCCGTAGGTACTGGATACAGAAACGATACCGCCTAAGGATTCTACATTTTTCTTCACAACATCCATTCCAACACCACGACCGGAATATTCAGTTACCGCTGTATTGGTGGAAAATCCGGGAAGCATGATCAGCCCCAGGATCTCCTTCTGGCTGTATTCAGAATCAGGCTTGGTCAGCATGTTCTTTGACCGGGCTTTTTCAAGAATCTTATGGGGATCCATGCCATATCCGTCATCTTTAACGGAGATAACAACCTCACTGCTGGTATGGGAAGCGGAAAGAACGATCTCGCCCTGGGGATCCTTACCGGCAGCAATACGTTCCTGGGCTGTTTCTTCAATCCCATGATCCATGCTGTTACGCACGATATGCATGATAGGATCCTGTATATTGTCTACGATCGTCTTATCTACCTCAGTATCTTCACCTACAATGGTCAGACGGACGTCTTTTCCCAGGCTTTGCTTCATATCACGCACAATACGGTTCATTTTCTGGAATACGCCGGAAATCGGGACCATGCGTAAAGACATGGCAATATCCTGCAGATCATTGGTAAGTTTACGCAGCTGGCGTGCTGATTTCATAAAATTATCCCTGTTGTCCCTTGGCAGCAGGTTTAATTCAGGGGAAGATGTGACCATGGATTCTGTGATAACGATCTCACCAACAATATCCATCAGGCTGTCCAGCTTCATCAGGTTGACACTGATCAGATTCTGCTTGACCGGGGTATGAGTAAGCTGCGGAGCCACTTTTTTTGCAGCTGTATCCGGGGATGAAGCTGTTGATGCAGGTGATTTGGAAGGGGAAACTTTTTTTGTTTCGACTGTCGGAGCCGGAGCTGCTTTTGGGTCATCTACAAGCTCGTAAGAACGGATATGGTTCTGTGTCTTTAAGATCCCTTCAGCTTTGGAAGCATCTTCCCTGGAGTTAAAGGCAAGGAAAAATCCATTTTCTGCGATCGTCTGGGAAGTATCCTGATCTGTTTCCATATCACTGGGGTAAAAACGGAAGTTTACATCACATTCCTTTACTGCGTTTACGATCATGTAAGCACGCAGATTCTCCATTCCCACGCCTTCTTCCAGAAAAACATGGAAAAAGCAGGCTGCATCCTTATCATCAGGAAGAGAAGAAGGAGCAGCAGCACCAGAAGCTGCAGGTGCAGCCTGTGAAGCTTCCGGCTGTGCAGGTGCAGTACCACTGATCTTCTTCAAAAAAGAATTGATCTCATGGGATTTGGCCAGAATACAGAAGAAGTGATGATCGATGCGCTTTCGCAATCTCAGGAAACAGCCCTTTGGTTGGGAACAGAGCTGGAAAATGTGGGAAAAGCAGATCTGGTCCCCCTTCTGGAAGTATATTGTGAAGATCTTTATGAGATGAGCCAGAACCTTCACAGTAAAAAACAGATGGCGAAGCTGTACAAAAAAATAAAGAAAGAATTGAAACTCTTATATGACCATATAGAGAACGAGATTGAAACAGACCGTCTCTGTTTTGTCTTTCTTCCATATAAAGTGTCTATGTGGGATTCTATGGAAACCGTCTGGAAAGCGGCAGATAAGGATCCGGATTGTGATGCTTATGTTGTACCGATCCCCTATTTTGATAAAGACCAGGAAGGAAATCTTGCAGTAGAACACTACGAGGGAGATCAGTATCCACCAGATGTTCCTGTCACAGATTACCGCACATTCCGCCTGGAAGATAAAAAACCGGATGCGGTGTTTATCCACAATCCATATGACCAGAACAATATATTGACCAGTGTCCATCCTGATTTTTATAGCAGCAGATTGAAGAAATATGCAGATCAGCTGGTATATCTTCCTTATTATACCACAGCAAGCACAGATAATGTGGAGTCTGTGAAATGTCAGGAGAGAAGCGCCGGTTTTGTGACTTTATCGGGGCCTGTTAATGCAGACTGTATTGTTACGGCAACAGAGCAGGAGAGGGAGCTTTTTATCAATATCCTGTGTTCCTGGATTAAAGGAGTTCAGGCAGAACAATGGGAAGAGAAGGTACAAAACTTTGGATCACCAAAGATTGAACGTGTTCGTGATACGAAAAGACAAGATGGATCTCTTCCGGAAAAATGGCAGGAATGTCTTTACAGTCCTGACGGATCCAGGAAAAAGACAGTATTTTACGGTCTTTCCATTGAGGCACTTTTAAACCAGCCGGATATGATGAAAAAAATAGAAGAAGTCTTACTTTATTTTAAAACAAGAAAAGACCTTGCTTTGTGGCTGCGTCCTCACCCACTGTATGAACAGACACTGAAGGTGATGCGGCCCCAGCTTTTACAGAAATATAGAGAACTTCTGGCTTCTTATGAAGAAGAAGGCTGGGGAATCCTGGACAACGGATACGATCTTGATCTTGCCATTGCTTCCTGCGACTGCTATTACGGGGATTACAGCTCTGTAGCCCAGTTGTTCTGGGAAACAGGAAAACCGGTTTTATATCAGGATTCCCGGGTAAGAGAAAAGGAATGTAAGATACCATGCTGGCCGGGAGCTTTTTGGGAAGATGAAAAAGAAGTGTGGTTTGTTCACGGAAAAGTAAACCTGCTGTTTCATTATGATAAACAAATGGACAGACTTTCCTGCATAGGAAAGATTCCGGGAGAATTGGCATTTAAGGGAGACCTGTTCCGTTCTGTTGTACGGGTAGAAGACAGACTGTATCTTGTCCCATATTTTGCCAGAAACCTGGCCATTTACCATATAGATAAGGATCAGTTTGAGTCCGTACAGATCCGTGATGCAGAGCATTTTATAGAACAGCCGTTATTCCTGAAAGGCTTTCAGAGAGGTAATGTACTATATTGTATGCCTGCATGGTACAACAGCATCCTTTGCATCGATCTTACTTCCGGGCATGTGACCTATACAATGGTGGACAAGAATAAAGTACGTGGTATTCCGGGGGTATTTGGCGGGGCTGTTTCTATAGGCAGAAACATTTTATGTCCGCAGACTTATAAAAAACGATGGCTGATCCTGAACACGGATACAGGAAAAGTATCCTGGTGCAGTTTTGCAGATCCGGAAAGGGAAATCACTTCGGTTACAGTTTGTGGTGATACTCTGGTATTTTTCGATGCCAGAACAGGATGCATCCTGAAAGAAACCAGAGAAGAGGGAAAAATAGAAGAGCTTTTATATATTGACAGCAACGAAATACAGCTATATGCAGTATCCGAAAATGAAGTGATCGCAGATGATCTGGGATCAGGAACCTATTTAAAGTTTTGTCTGGATGGAACAGTGGTTTGGAGAAAGGAACGGAAAGAAGAAAAGACCGTATTAGGCAGCAGATTTAGGAAAGTTACAGAAGGAGAAAAAAACTGTGATATCCGTTTTACAGAGCAGGAATATCAGGAATGGAATTCTCCGTCAGCAGCAATTTATAAGGATATCCTTCCCACAGATCTGTATTATGTAGAGGAGGAAAATGAAGTCCTCACGCTGGACAAATGGCTTTCTCTCTGTGACCGGATCCAGATGCCAGTACCAGATGATAGACACAGCGGAGAAATGATCAAGGACTATGTAAAAAGCAAGCTTGCAAATGGATGAAAAGAGAAAAATTATGCAAAGTTATTTTGAAAGTGCATTGCCTTATCTTAAGGTTTTTTATCAGCCGATCTACAATTTAAATGAAAAGAAACTGAATGTTGCAGAAGCACTTTTACGATATGATGATGGCCACCATCAGAATATTGAACAGGTGATCCGCAAAGCAGAGGAAATGGGCTATGTCAGCTGTTTTGATCTGTGGGTTTTAAATAAAGTGTTAGAACAGCTGCCAGAGCTGAAAAAAAGAAACATTGAAAGAATAAATGTAAATCTGTCCCCGGTCACATGCTCCAGCGTGGAATCAGAAAAGAAAATCTTTGCCATGCTAGATCAATGTACATCAGATATATCTGTTATATGTTTTGAAATCACAGAAAGTAATCAAATACAGAATATGCAGCAAGTCATTGAGCTGGCAGAAAAACTGATGAAAAGAGGATGCCACATAGCTATTGATGATTTTGGAAAAGAAGAGTCAAATCTCCTGCGGCTTATGCAGATGCCGTTTTCTGTGTTGAAAATAGACAAGGCAGTTACATGGACTATAGATACAACAAGTTTTTCAAAAGACCTTATTTCGGAGATCATATATTTTTTTCACAAATATGGGATCCAGATCACGGCTGAGGGGATAGAAAACCAGCTCCAGGCGAAAGAACTTTCGGATATGGGCTGTGATTTCCTTCAGGGTTATCTGATCTCGAAGCCAGTATCGTTTGAAGATTTTTGTGCATTTATAGATGCTCATAATAAAAAAGAGTCTGCAGGATGGAAAGAAACACTGGAAGAAACAGGAAAAAAGAACCATAGAAAAGAAAAATGAAAAACCAAATATCCCTTATGATTTTTCGCTACTTGCCGAATAATAAAAGTAGGGATTAAATTCCACAATATTCCACGAAAGAAATAACAAAGAGAGGGAAGGAACATGAAGAACCGTAATATGAAGCAAAAAATCACGATTGCTTTTGGAGCAGTAGTCATCTGTTTTTTTGTAACAGTTGGCGCGCTGTTTTATGGAATGATCAACATCAGCACACAGTATAACCAGTTCTATAAAAATAACCACGAAGCGATCGTACGTGTAGACAAGGTAAAAATCTATATGCTGGCAACAATCCAGAATCTGACGCAGGCTATGATTGATGATGACCCCACCGCCACAAAAACATATCTTTCAAACGTTGATTCGTATAGAGACGGCCTTGCGGAGAACGCAGGCTGGTTCATGGAGCGTTATAATGGAGATATGACACTGGTAAACCAGTTTCATACACAGCTTCAGGTAACTTCTGAGGTCACAAACAAGGTCTTAGAGTATCTGTCCACTGGTTCTGACCGTGCGAAAGAGCAGGCAAGGCTCACGTTTATCAATGAGTTTGACCCGGAAGTGTCCAAGCTGGAAGGAATTCTGGATCAGTTTAGCGATCAGGTGACAGACCTTGTTGGTAATGATTACAATTCTTCCATGAAGACCAGAACCATCCTGTTTATTGTAGGGATCATAATTGTTATCGTTGCATTTGAGTGCAATGGAGAAAAGTATGTCTATCGTCATCCGGGTGGAACAGCAGGAAATTTGACTGATCGTCAATCAGAACTTTTTGCACAGTTGGCAGCAAAAAAGATAGGTATTGATAAATCCGTGATACATATGGAAATGGCAGGATGGAAGATTTCACATTATGTTCAGAATGCCAAAAACTGTAACTTTGAAAAATCAAATGAACAGCTGACAGTTGCAATGAAGTATTTGCATCGTTTGCATGAGGTCGAACCAGATGAAAGCGTAAAAATCTTTGATAATGTTGCAGAAGGTAAAAAATTGATGGACATTGCATCTGCAACAAAAGGAAATCTGCGAAAAGAGTTTGCTGATCTTGTTGAAAAAGTAGAAAGGCTATATCCATTGTTAAAGGCCGATGCTAAAAGATTAGGGTATGGTTTAGTTCTCTGCCACAATGATACATATGAACCAAACTATCTTTATGATGAAAAAGGAGAAATATACCTGATTGATTGGGAATACACTGGTTTAAACTATGCGGCGAATGATATTGGATGTATTTTATGTCGTTATGATTGGTCGGATGAGCAGATAGAGAGATACCTAAAGGCTTTTGTTGGTAGAACGTTAACGGAAGATGAACATCGGTATTATATTGCATTTATCCCTATTTCAGCGTTTTATTGGTTCTGTTGGGGGCTTTATAAAGGTAGCGTTGGCGATGATGACAGTTTTTTCTTCTTGCCATCTTACAGAAATTTGGTGAGATTTATTGACTTCGCATTGGAAAGTTATGGAGAAAAGGAATAATGGTCACAGCAATAATTCTTGCGGGTGGAGTTGGTTCTCGTGTGGGTGCAGGGCGTCCGAAGCAGTTTGTTGAAGTACTTGGAAAACCAGTTTTGGCATACACAATTGAAATTTTTCAGAACAATCCTCAGATAGACGCTATAGAGGTTGTTTGCCATAAGAAATGGAAAGAGTATCTTACGGGAATGATCGAACAATATGGTCTGAGCAAAGTAAAGTGGATTGCAGATGGCGGAGATACTTTTCAAGATTCTGTAATGAGCGGTATCAATAATTTAAAGGACAAAATCAAGCCTGATGATTATGTTATGATTCAATATGGGGCTGCACCGTTTACATCGGATAAAATTGTCAATGATGTGATCCGTGTGATGAAAGATAAAGGATCAGCTATTACAGCTACGCCATGTTAT
>ENA-OQKN01000912-OQKN01000912.1-human-gut-metagenome-genome-assembly--contig:-NODE-912-length-20815-cov-4.614753_pt1 | contig 20815 bp, 18 predicted proteins | sample MGYA00242776_ERZ504794 | MGnify/ENA primary metagenome ERZ504794 (study PRJEB26092, sample SAMD00036434) | human gut metagenome | host: Homo sapiens | study: EMG produced TPA metagenomics assembly of... | reverse complement strand
GTACACTTCTTTGTGTTGCGTACCTGCTACCTTTTTTCCGGGTGCCTCATTCATCGCTTCCTGTGCAAATATCTGATATCCGAATGTGTAGGCCCGTCTGCCGGTAAAAATCAGAACAAGCACAAGAACCGCCAGCAATACGATTTTCACGGCAATGCCGACTGCAATTGATTTTGCACTGTTCTCTTTCATGCACCCTCTCCTGTCTTACCAGTACATTAATCCTGCAAGGAACAGTACTAGTCCGTTTCTATGATATCTGCAAAATTTTCAATTTCCATATCCACAGATGTCAGTATCTCATCCGCACATCTCTGAATGATCCTGCATATCTGAAGCTCCGCTGCCAGATACTCCTGTATAACCGGATTCTTCCGCATATCTTCGTATTCCCGCTCCAGATTCTGCACATCATCAAACAGATCGTAAGCATTGCTTCCATTCTGAAGCAGATAATTCTTTTTACGGAACTCATCCAGCCTCTGTCGAAGCTGCGGCTCTTCGGATACTCTTCTGCTCACTTCCCGAAACGCTTTGTACGCTTCGCTTCCGCGAAGTGCAGCCGAAAGCTGCACCGTATATTCCTTTATTTCATCCATTTTCTATCAGCCCCATCATACTTCCATAATGATCGGCAGGATCATCGGGCTTCTCTTTGTTCTCTTCCAGAGGAACTCGCTTAAGCTGTCACGGATTGCTGTCTTTAAACGTCCCCAGTCGGTCACTCTTCGATCCATGCAGTCCTCAATAGCTTCTTCTACTACATGTTTTGCTTCATCCATCAGTCCTTCGGATTCTCTGACGTATACAAATCCTCTGGATACAATATCCGGACCTGCAAGAACTTGATTGCTGTATTTTTCAAGCGTCAGTACCACGATCAGAATACCGTCCTCCGCCAGATGCTGTCTGTCGCGAAGAACGATATTTCCGACATCACCAACACCCAGTCCGTCTACCAGAATCGCTCCGGTCTGTACACGGTCTACAACCTGTGCTTTTTCTTCATCTAACTCCAGAACATCTCCTGAGGACAACAGGAAAATATTGTCCTTTGGAATACCAAGACTCTCCGCAACCTGTGCCTGTGCTTTCAGATGACGGTATTCACCATGCACCGGAATCGCATATTTCGGATGAACCAGAGAATAGATCAGCTTGATCTCTTCCTGACATGCATGGCCGGATACGTGGGCATCCTGGAAAATAACATCCGCCCCTTTCATCGAAAGCTCATTGATCACTCGGGAAACTGCTTTTTCATTTCCCGGGATCGGGTTGGAGCTGAAAATAACGGTATCGCCCGGCTTGATCTGCACTTTACGATGCATGTTGGATGCCATACGGGAAAGTGCCGCCATGGACTCGCCCTGGCTTCCGGTTGTGATCAGCACCATTTGCTCATCCGGATAATTCTTCATCTGATCCAACTCGATCAGGGTATTCTCCGGCACGTTCAGATAGCCAAGCTCTGCCGCTGTGCTGATAACATTGACCATACTGCGACCCTCTACCACACATTTGCGTCCATATTTATAGGCAGAATTGATGATCTGCTGTACACGGTCCACATTGGATGCAAACGTTGCAATGATGATCCTTGTATTTTTATGCTCTGCGAAAATATTATCAAACGTCTTACCAACGGTACGCTCGGACATCGTAAATCCTTTTCGCTCTGCATTGGTACTATCGCACATCAGTGCCAGCACACCCTTTTTGCCGATTTCTCCAAAACGCTGCAGATCGATCGCATCTCCGAATACCGGAGTGTAATCCACTTTAAAGTCACCGGTGTGCACCACGATACCTGCCGGTGAATAAATTGCAAGTGCAGAAGCATCTGCAATACTATGATTTGTCTTGATAAACTCAATGCGGAATTTCCCAAGATTGATCGACTGTCCGTGCTTTACGACTTTTCTCTTTACGGACTTCAAAAGATTATGCTCTTTGAGCTTATGCTCGATCAGTGCGATCGTAAGTCTTGTCGCATAGACCGGAACATTCAGTTCTTTTAATACATATGGCAATGCTCCGATATGATCCTCATGACCATGTGTAATGACAAAACCTTTTACTTTATGTGCATTGTTTTTCAGGTATGTGATATCCGGTATCACAAGGTCGATCCCCAGCATATCGTCCTCAGGAAAGGACAGCCCACAGTCAACCACAACAATACTGTCTTCGAATTCGAAGGCAGTAATGTTCATGCCGATCTGTTCCAGACCGCCCAGAGGAATGATCCTCAATTTGGAATTGTTAATATTTTTCAAAAATTTTTACCTCCTGTTTCTTTTCCGTTCAGGCTCTTTATTCAAATTCAATATCATCCAGCATTTCCTGGAAGATTTTTGAAACTGCCTCTAATTCATCATCGTCATCCACGATCTCATATAACGCTTCATCCTCACCTGGCTTTGACAGATCTTTCAGGATCAGTGCTTCTGCCTCATCGTCCTCGGAATCCGTTACCAGAATATAGCTGATGCCGCCAAGTACTGTCTGTTCCAGTACATAAAACTCAACTATCTGATCGTCCGCCAGTGTAAATGTAATTTTCTCCATAATAAACCTGTTGCAGCCCTGCTTCAAATCACTCTGGCTGCGTCCTTTCCCTTTTCATTCCCTCATGATCTAAATAACCCTGAAGAATATAGACAGCTGCAAGTTTGTCCACATACTTCTTACGGTCCTCTCTTCGCACGCCGCTCTCCATCATCGTCCGATGTGCCTCTACTGTGGTCAGTCTCTCATCCCACATCACAACCGGCAGACCGGTACGCTTCTCCAGCATTTTCTGAAATTCCAGAGATTTTTCCGCACGGTCTCCCACGGTATTGTTCATATTTTTCGGGTATCCAAGCACCAGGATCCCGACATCATACTCTGCGATCAGTTCTTCGATCCGTGCCAGCGTCTTCCTCAGTTTGTTCTCCTGAGTCCTGCGGATGATCTCCACGCCCTGTGCAGTAAACCCAAGCCCGTCACTGACTGCGACTCCAACCGTCTTGGAGCCGTAATCCAGTCCGAGTGCTCTTTTCTTTACTTCTGTTCCCATGTTCTGTTTTTAATATACTCCTTCAGAAGTTCTTCTACCAGCTCATCACGTTCCACTTTCATGATCATGCTTCTTGCATTTTTATAACTGGTGATATAAGTAGGATCGCCTGACATAATGTATCCTACAATCTGGTTCACCGGATTATAGCCCTTTTCTGCCATTGCGTCATAAACAGTATCCAGGATCTCTTTTACGCGATATTCCGGATCTGTATTTACTTTGAAATATTGTGTATTACTGATATTTGCCATTCTTTTCACGTCCTTACCGTACAAACTATACTTCTATTCTAATATAACTGTCTGAAAAATTCAATTGTTTTTTGTAATTAATGCTTCTTCGCGTGATTTTTATAATGGCTTTGAAAACAATCCGCTGCTCAGGACCGAGCTTTTGTGCACAGCAGACAGTCCTGACAGCGTTCTTTTCCTGCCTTTACCAAAAGAATCTGATTGTCTAAATTTTCCGTCGTCTCCATCAACATGCGAATATACTCCATGGTATGGCCGGATGCATATACCTTCCCGTCAATCGTCACGCTTTCTTCAAAGAGTACTTTTGTGACGGTTTCGCTGATTTTTTCTTCAAATCGCTGCTTCCGCACCTTGCCGTCTGCGATCAGGATCGCACTTCTTCTGTGTGCCACATCGGACGGCACCTGATTTTCCATGACGGCTGCTTTCGTTCCTTTTCTTCTGGAATACTGGAAAATATGCGTTTCATAAAAATCTACTTTATTTAAGAAATCTCTGGTGATTGCAAACTCTTCCTCGGTTTCCCCCGGAAATCCGACAATCACATCAGTCGTCAGGGCCGGATGTTTAAAGTACTTACGGATCAGTATGCATTTTTCATAGTATTCTCCTGATGTGTATCTTCGATTCATTCTTTTTAAAGTTGCATCACATCCACTCTGCAGGGAAAGGTGGAAGTGCGGGCAGAATTTCGGAAGAGCAGAAAGTGTTTTCACAAAATCTTCTGTAATGATACCCGGTTCCAGTGACCCAAGACGAATACGCTCGACCCCCGCAACCTCATGCACTGCGAGGATCAGTTCCTGCAGTGTGCTGCCATGATCGATCCCGTAGGAACTCAAATGGATACCGGTAAGAACCACCTCTTTGCATCCATTGCCTGCCAGCGTTTTTACTTCCTCTACGACCTCTTCTTTTCTGCGGCTGCGTACACGACCTCTCGCATAGGGAATGATGCAGTAGCTGCAGAACTGATTACAGCCATCCTGTACTTTCAGATAGGCTCTGGTGTGTTCCACCGTTTTTTCCAGAGACAGTTTCTCATACTCTTTTGTGTGATTGATATCGATCAGAGATTCCTGCACGGCACTGCGTTCATAATGTTCCAGAATACTGACCAGATCTTTTTTGCGGTTATTTCCGATAATAATGTCGATTGCAGAGTCTTCTTCCAGCTCAGTTCCTGCTGCCTGCACATAACATCCGGCTGCCACCACGATCGCATGCGGATTCATTTTCTTTGCTTTGTGCAGCATCTGTCTGGACTTGCGGTCTGCCATATTCGTCACCGTACAGGTGTTGATCACATAAACATCCGCCCCCGGTGCAAACGGCACAATCTCATACCCTGCTTTTTCCAGAAGCTGCTGCATCGCCTCCGTCTCATATGCATTTACCTTGCATCCCAGATTGTGGAATGCCGCTTTGCGTTTTTCCATATTTTATCCAATTCCTTTCTTTTAAGCTTGACAGTCTCCTCCGAAATGGGTATGATTAATGTATACAAAAACACATATTACAGGAGGTTTTATGACAATGAAAACTGTACAGATTTCTTTAAATTCGATTGATAAAGTAAAGTCATTCGTAAACGAAATTACAAAATTTGATTATGATTTTGATCTGGTATCCGGAAGATACGTAATCGACGCAAAATCTATTATGGGTATTTTCAGTCTGGACCTTTCCAAGCCAATCGACCTGAATATCCATGCTGAAGAGGATTCCGATGTAATTCTTCAGGCATTAAAACCATACATCATCGACTGAAAAACCACATAAAATTTCAGATTTCTTTTGATTTTGATATTTTTAACTGCCGCAGTTCTCCTGCGGCAGCTTTTTTGTAACCATTTTTCCGTGTCTTTTTATTCTACCCAGAGTGTCTCAGCCGTATCGATTGCTTTTTTCACCATCTCGTCGATCTCTTCCTGCAGTTTCTCTTCACTGCGTTTGATCACTTTGATATTCGGTTTGGTAACCGGATGTTTTGCCACAAAGATCGTACAGCAGTCTTCGTACGGCTGGATCGATGTCTCATAAGTATCGATCTTCAGGGATACATCCACGATCTCCTGTTTATCAAAACCGATCACCGGACGGAATACCGGAAGGGTGCAGACTTCGTTGGTCGCTGCAAGACTCTGCATGGTCTGGCTTGCTACCTGTCCGATGCTTTCTCCTGTGATCAGTCCCAGGCATCCGGTCTCTTTCGCGATGTGCTCTGCAATACGCATCATGTAACGTCTCATAATGATTGTGAGCTCATCATGAGGGCATTTATCATAAATATACAGCTGAATGTCAGTAAAGTTTACGACATGCAGAACGATCGGTCCGCTGTATTTCGACACCAGATGTGCCAGGTCAACCACTTTCTGTTTTGCACGCTCACTGGTGTATGGCGGTGCATGGAAATAAACGGCATCAATCTTAACGCCGCGTTTTGCGATCATGTAGCCTGCAACCGGGCTGTCAATTCCACCGGATAACAGAAGCATAGCTTTTCCGTTTGTTCCGACCGGCATACCACCAGGTCCCGGAATGATCTTTGAATAGATATAGATCTTTTCACGAATCTCCACGTTCAGGGTGATTTCCGGATGATGCACGTCAACGCTCATATTCGGAAACGCTTCCAGAATACGCTCGCCAAGATCTGCATTTAATTCCATGGAATTTTTCGGATAATTTTTTCTTGCTCTTCTTGCATTGACTTTGAACGTATGCTCTCCATCCGGATATACGCGTGCCATATAATCGATCACTTCCTGAGAAAGCTGATCAAATCCTTCATCATTTACTTTCAGTACCGGACAGATACCCACAATACCGAAAACTCTCTGCAGTGCCTCCACTACTTCTTCAAAATCAAACAGGCCTTCGCTCTCCACAAAGATACGTCCCTGTTCTTTTCGTACATTAAATTCACCTTCCACTTTCTTCAGTGCATGGCGAATCTGTTTTACCAGTGCATCTTCGAAGAGATAACGGTTTTTTCCCTTGATACCGATCTCTCCGTATTTGATTAGAAATGCATGAAACATAGATTTCTTTTCTCCTTTTCTTTTCCTGTATCGCAGTTGTTTCGTATATTCACAGTTACATCATATCTTTTAATGTCTGCTGTATCTGCGGAGCACCATAAGCAGTTCCTTTAACTGCTGCAGGCAGTATTCCAGCTCTTCTTTTGTTGTATTCTCACAGAAACTGAATCGCACGGTAGAATCCAGCAAATCTTTTTTCAGACCAATTTCTTTTAATACCGGACTGACCGGAAGTTTTTTGTTGGAAGAACATGCTGAACCGGAAGATACCTGAATCCCCCGCTCTTCCAGTGCATGGAGCAGCACTTCGCTTCGCACGCCTGCAAAGCTCACACTTACAATGTGCGGTGCTCCCTGATCCCCCGGAAGGCTGTTCAGAACCGTATCCGGTATTTTCTGCACTTCTTCCATGAAAAACTGTTTCAGCTCACAGAGATGTGTCACTTTTTTATCAAAATCTGTGTAGGCTTCTTTTGCTGCACAACCAAGTCCGGCGATTCCAGGCACATTATCTGTCCCGGAACGCATCCCTTTCTGCTGGCCTCCGCCCAGGATCAGCGGATGGATCTTCACTCCGTTTCGAACATAAAGGAATCCGACTCCTTTTGGTCCATGCAGCTTATGTCCGCTGACCGAGAGCATATCAATGCCAAGTTTTTTCGGATAAATACGGTACTTTCCATAGGCCTGGATTGCATCCACATGCCAGAGTGCCTTTGGATTTTTTTCTTTGATGATCTTCCCGATCTCTTCGATCGGCTCCAGAGTCCCGATCTCATTATTGACATACATGGTGGACACCAGGATCGTATCTTCCCGGATCGCATCGGAAAACTTCTGAAGATCTATTCTTCCATAGCGGTCTACCGGTATGTAACTGACCTCAAATCCCTGCTCCTGAAGATAGATCATCGGCTGGATCACGGCAGCATGTTCGATCGCCGTTGTAATAATGTGTTTTCCGGTACGTTTGTTTGCCATCGCCGTTCCGATCAGTGCCCAGTTGTCTGACTCGGTTCCGCCAGAAGTAAAATAAATCTCTTTTTCATCTGCTTTTAAAGTAGCCGCAATGTCCATTCTGGCTTCGCGAAGATATTTTTCTGCCTCCATTCCCTTTTCGTGTCTGGATGACGGATTTCCGAAATCCTCCATCATCACTTTTACGACGATGTCACGCACACCTTCGGAACATCTTGTCGTTGCTGAATTATCCAAATATGCCTGCATTATTCTCTGCCCTCCAACTGAAACATCAGAACCGAAAGCACCGCCATACCGGCAGTTTCCGTCCGCAAGATCCGTTTTCCCAGTGTAATCGGGCTGATGCCATTTTCCTGTGCCAGTGCAATCTCACTTTCATCAAATCCGCCCTCCGGGCCAATGAAAATACCGATAGACTGCCCCGGCTGTATTGTCTCAAATATCTGTTTTGTCTTTTCCATGTCTTCCGCCAGCTCATAAGGGATCAGCGTGATATCCAGATTTTTTGCATAATCCACAGCCTGACCAAATTTCACAACCTCGTGGATATGCGGAATGATATTTCTCCTGGACTGTTTGGCTGCACTTTCTGCAATGCTCTGCCAGCGTTTCTGCTTCGCTTCCGCCTTTTTTGCATCCAATTTTACAACTGCCCTTTTCGTTGCCACCGGGATGATCTCATACACTCCAAGCTCTACTGCTTTCTGAATGATCAGTTCCATTTTATCGCCCTTTGGCAGCCCCTGGAACAGATAAATTTTCGATGGCAGCTCACGGTTTGCCTCTTCCACCCACATAATGTGCAGATGTGCCACATCTTTTTCATATCCGGCAATTTCGCAGCGATACTCTTTTCCGGTACTCTCCTCATGGATGCAGATCTGTTCTCCAATCTGAAGGCGCAGTACATTTTTCATATGATTCAGGTCGCTTCCGCGGATGATGATCTCTTTTTCACCGATTGCAGATGAGTCTGCAAAAAAATCGTACATAATCTTCCTCCGGTACTATGCCTGTTTTCTCGCAGTGACAGAAACCCATTCGCCCTGATGTGTAACTTCCAGAATTTCCAGTCCTGCATCTTTTACTGCTTTTACGACAACGTCTTCTTTTACATCCAGAATACCGGAAGTAATATAAAGAGCTCCCGGTTTCATCTGATGGCAGATCACCGGCGTCAGTGGGATCAGGACATCTGCCAGAATATTTGCCGTTACAATATCATACTTTTCATATCCGACCTGATCCTGCACGGCTTTATCATCAATGATATTTCCGATCATCACATCCATGCTGCCTTCCGGAATCTGGTTTGCTTCCAGATTTTCTCTGGTAGCAGAGATCGCACATGGATCAAGATCCGTACCGACCGCATGACCTGCTCCCAGTTTCAGTGCTGCAATGGACAGGATACCGCTTCCGGTGCCGACATCCAGGATCTCCATACCGTCCTTCACATATTTTTTCAGCTGACGCATGCAAAGCTGTGTCGTCTCATGCATACCGGTACCAAACGCCGTGCCAGGATCAATATGAATGATCATCTTATCCTTATCTTCCGGTTTTACTTCTTCCCAGGACGGGATGATCAGGATATCATCCACATAAAACTGATGAAAATACTGTTTCCAGTTGTTGATCCAGTCCTTGTCTTCGGTCTGGGATTCTGTGATCGTTCCCTCTCCGATATCCACAAACATACGAAGCTCTTCCAGAGCATCTTTTACATTTGCAAGCAACTCTTCTTTATCTTCTTTCTCATCTAGGTAAAAGTTCAGATAAGCGATCCCGTCATCTGCCGGTCCGTCTGGAAGAATATCGACAAACATCTGCTGTTTGTCCTGCTCCGTCAATGGTACTTTATCTTCAATCTCTACGCCTTCCACGCCGGCTTCTGCCAGTGTGGAGATCACGATATCTTCTACTTCTGATCTTGTTTTTAACGTAAATTTATTCCATCTCATAAATGTCAAATATCCTTTCGTATATATAATGCCAGATTAACAAGATTTTTTATTTCAAAATAATGCTACACCGTTTGTTCCTGTACAAAATAGTATGATAATCCATACATGTCTGTTCGTACTTTACAGCCACAAAATAAGAGGTGTTTTTACACACCCCTTATCATAACATCTGTGCTTACTTTTTAAAAGTACTATTTTTCTTCCTTTTTCCGCTTCTTAAGCGTCAGTGCAAGTGCTGCTCCGGAAACAACAAGTGCTGCTGCCACCGGCACAACCGGTGTAGTATCCCCGGTCTTTGCTGCTGTATTGGTGCTGCCCGAAGAAGAGCTGCTGCTTCCGCTTCCGGAAGTAGAACTGGATGTTCCGCTTTCATTTGCCTTAAACGTGATGGATTTCTTCACATCATCTCCCTCACTGTATACCCACTTCTTGCCATCATATACATATTTGCGGAATGTTGCCACGATCGTATAAGTGCCGGCCTGTGTCGGAGTCATCGTAAAGGTCTGTGTGGATTTATCTCCCTTCCAGGTTGTAGTATCCGTCAGTTTCCAGGAATACGGTACATATTTTTCATCATCTGCTGACGGTTTGTAATCCTTGTCATCCACATAAGTAGAACCGGTTGCTGTAAATGTCAGTGCTGTATTTAACTTTTGTGTGGAATTATCCGTTACACCGGTGAATTTCACATCGCTCTCTTTTGCTTCCTGCGGAGCACGCAATGTCTTTACCGATACCGAAACCGGATCACTTGCCAGATAATTGTCGGATTCCGGGATTCTTGTATAAATCTTATAGCTTGTTCCCGCCTTCAGATCCTGCTCTTCACCGTCTACTTCATTGACATAGGTGATCGTGGAAGCTTTCTTCGCCAGTTTCCATTCATCATCCTTTGCCTTTTCCGAATAAGCATATTCCTGACCGGCTACGGTCTTGTATTTCAGATACTGATAATGACGTTCGGTCACTTCCGGCTTGGTCAGTGTGATGCCGAGGGATTTCATCAGTTCCTCAGTAAGAGGAGCCTTTGTGATCTCTGCGGAGATATCAAGTGGTTCAATCGTATATTTTTTATCTAGATCAGAACCTTCTTTAAATTCCAGTGTTACAGTAACTTTTGAAGCCGTTGCCACATCTGATGAATCATATGTATATGTTGCCGTTTTAAAATATGCCCCTACACTTCCACCAGCTGCAACTGCTTTTGAAATTTCATTAGCATCCTGTGTTTCTGTATTTACAAAGCCACTTAATTTACATGCATCTGCTGCCTCTGTTGTTCCATCATAAGTCTTTGTGATTTTGCTTTGAGAAGTTGTACTTGATTTTGCAGGAACAACGCTCGGTGTTAATACCTTTTTTTCAACTGTATAATTAACAGTTCCTGAAAGTGTATGTTCATATCCCAATTTATCTTTTACGGTTACTTTGGAAATTTTATACTCTTCTGTCGTTGGAATCTGATATTTATTGTTCTTTGTAATTTTATATCCACCTAATCCATCGGACACACTCTCCACTTTAAGTGCATCATCCATACTGCTGTCATAATTTTTTGCATTCATTTTAACAGAAGTTATATAATCATTCTTATCTGTCACTTTAACAATCGCTTTATTACTAAGTGTCTCCTCACCATAGGTGCTGGTAACATCTCCACCTACTGTGACCGAAGAAGTTGCTGTATCTTCTACTTCTATGTTACCAGAAGCGTATGTCCAATTTTCCGTTGTAATAGTTAGATCCGATTTATTTTCAATCTTTGTCTCATATGTCTGCACTATACATTTCGCTGTTGCGAGGTTATCTACATATACCGTAACCTTTCCATCTGCATCACTCCAGACAATGCTTTCTCCTTTTACACTGCCACCAACAGTTATACCAGACACTACACACGGTACATCCGCTTTACCAACTGAAAGCGTCAGCTTTTTCAATTCTTTTGCACTTCCGCTACTGCTTTTCACAGTACTGCCTGATTTCACTTTACACGCAATCGCACCCTGTGTAAATACAATATTTGTACTTGTAATCTCAGCACTGCCAAGAAGTGTACCCCCATTTACTGTTAAATTTGCAACCGATATCTCGCCTGAAACCGATAACTTTCCGTTACTTACTTCTGTACCTTCACTTCCCCCTTTTTCGAGAATCACAGTACCTTCACCGGTTATTTTATCAATGGTATTCGTCTCCGTTCCAAGTAAATATACATGAAGTGTTTTTCCTGCATCTACACGGACTTCTGAAACACTTTCTCCATTATTCATAACGATTGTAGCTTCATTTCCTGTAACGGTCAGAACTCCATCTATTATGTCACATCCATCTTTGTTCGCAATATCTCTCGTCTTTTTTCCAACCGCACCTTTTTTTTGTCCGGCTTCGCCTTCTGTTTGAGGTGTCTGCTCTGTTATCACTGCTTCGCTCTCAATAACTGCCTGTGACTCACTTTCCGGGACAAAACCACCCTTGATCTCAGTTTCTTTGTCTTTGTGATGTTTTGTCTCCTGGTTTTTTGTCTCTTGATGCTTTGTCTCTGTTTCTGTATTTGCAGACTCACTTTCTGTATCACTTGAAATAACCTGTACTGCCTGCGTATCGCCCTCAGAGCTGTCTTTTCCTGCCGCCAGCACAGATGCCGGAACCATGGAAACTGACAGGCTGAAAGACATACATATAATCATTAACTTTTTCAGTAATTTTAATTTCATATCCAACTTACCTGCTTTCACCAAATCTATGTATAAAGCTATAGTTATACCTATACATCATATTCTATTCTTTTCAAGCTTTCTTGTCAACGTCAGAAACCTTAAGTTTCTGTTACGTCATACACGAATCCTGTTTCTGCATATCAAAACAGCAAGTATTTTTATGGTGAAAATGTTTCCTTTCCGATAACTTTCACGTACAAAAATGCACCGCGGATCTCTCCCGGGTGCATTTTTTGAATTTCAGCTTTTTTATTGTTCTCAGGGTCAGTCTTCAAATGTTTCTTTTATTTTTTCCATAAAGCTCTTCTTTTTCGGCTTTTCCTGTTTACTATCGTTAATCTTACCGTTGATTGCCTCATCATACTTACGCAGGTATTCCTTTGCCTCTTCGTTCAGCTTTGTCGGAACCTGAACAACAAGTGTTACATAATGGTCTCCGCGGATATTTTTGTTGCGAAGAGAAGGCACACCTTTTCCTTTAAGACGGATCTTGGTATCCGTCTGTGTTCCAGGTTTGATATCGTATGCCATATCGCCGTCTACGGTTGTGATATGGATCTGTCCGCCCAGTGCTGCCTGTGCAAAGGTGACAGGAGCAGTAGAATAAATATTCATATCCTGTCTCTGGAAGATCGGATGACGTTCTACCTGAACTTCAACCAGCAGATCCCCTCTTGGGCCGCCATTTACACCCGGTTCACCCTTTTCACGAATACGGATGCTCTGTCCGTTGTCAATACCGGCCGGGATCGTCACTGCGATCTTCTTGCGGTTTGTGATGTAACCGCTTCCGTGGCAGTCCGCACATTTCTCTTCTACGATCTTACCGCTTCCGTTACAGTCCGGACAGGTCTGTACATTTCTTACCGTGCCAAACAGGGACTGCTGTGTATATACGATCTGACCTTTACCGCCGCATTTCGGACAAGTCTCCGGACTGGTTCCTGGTTTTGCACCTGTTCCATGGCAGGTTGTACACTCATCCTTCAGATTCAGATCCAGCTGTTTTTCGCATCCGAATACTGCCTCTTCAAAGGTAATCCTTACCGCTGTCCTGACATTGGCACCTTTCATCGGTCCATTGTTTGCACGTCTGCTGCGACCGCCTCCGAAAAGATCTCCGAAAATATCACCAAAGATATCTCCCATATCGCCGCCGTTGAAATCAAAGCCGCCGAATCCTCCGGCACCTCCGCCGCCCTGTTCAAACGCAGCATGTCCGAACTGATCATACTGTCTGCGTTTTTCTGCATCGCTTAACACGGCATATGCTTCCGATGCCTCTTTAAATTTCTTTTCTGCTTCTTTGTCTCCCGGGTTCATATCTGGATGATATTTTTTTGCAAGCTGACGGTATGCTTTTTTAATGGTAGCTTCATCCGCCCCTCTGTCAACGCCGAGAACTTCATAGTAATCTCGTTTATTCTCTGCCATCTTTAATCCTCCACATGCACGGCAACCTTCCAGAACCTGCCTGTTTGCAGTTCCTTACGGCCTGATTGCTGACACAAGGCAGGAATGAACACATCCCTGCCTGTGTATATTGTAACTGTTTAGCATCTTAACAGTTACGATGCAAAAATTTATTAAAAGTTACTTTTTTATACTTCTTTGTAATCACCGTCTACAACATCATCAGACTGATAGCTGCTGTTATCTGCTCCGGCATTCATATCAGGACCGGCCTGTGCTGCTCCGTTTGCCTGTGCCTGCTGCTCATACATCTTTGCAAATACTTTCTGAGCACTTTCCATCAGTTTTTCTTTTGCTGCTTTGATCTCAGCAACCTGTGACTCTGTCATTTCTTCCGGATTGCTCTTTGCGATCAGGTCTTTCAGTTCGTTCAGGTCAGCTTCTACTGCTGTCTTGTCATTTGCATCTACTTTATCGCCAACTTCTTCCAATGCTTTTTCGGTCTGGAATACCATAGCGTCCGCATCGTTTCTTGTGTCGATTGCTTCTTTTCTCTTCTTATCCTGAGCTTCGTACTCAGCAGCTTCTTTGACTGCTTTGTCGATATCAGACTCAGACATATTAGATCCGGAAGTAATGGTGATGTGCTGTTCTTTTCCGGTTCCCAGATCTTTTGCGGATACGTTTACGATACCGTTTGCATCAATATCGAATGTAACTTCGATCTGAGGCACACCTCTTCTTGCTGGTGGGATACCATCCAGACGGAACTGGCCAAGAGATTTGTTATCTTTCGCAAACTGTCTTTCACCCTGTACAACGTGGATATCAACAGCTGTCTGATTATCTGCTGCTGTAGAGAAGATCTGGCTCTTCTTGGTCGGGATGGTTGTATTTCTCTCGATCAGTCTTGTTGCAACACCACCCATTGTCTCAATAGACAGTGACAGCGGAGTTACATCCAGCAACAGGATATCGCCTGCACCGGCATCGCCTGCCAGTTTACCACCCTGTACGGAAGCACCAAGTGCTACACACTCATCCGGGTTCAGAGATTTGCTTGGTTCATGTCCGGTCAGAGCTTTTACTTTATCCTGTACAGCCGGGATACGTGTAGAACCACCAACCAGCAGTACTTTGGAGATCTCGCTTGCTGTCAGACCTGCATCTCTCAGTGCGGTGTTAACAGGTGTAGCGGTTCTCTCTACCAGATCGTGTGTCAGTTCATCGAATTTTGCTCTTGTCAGATTCATATCGAAATGTTTCGGACCTTCAGCAGTTGCTGTGATGAATGGCAGGTTGATGTTTGTGGTTGTTGCAGAAGAAAGCTCTTTCTTTGCTTTCTCTGCAGCTTCTTTTAATCTCTGCAGTGCCATTTTATCGTTTGACAGGTCTACGCCCTCATTTTTCTTGAACTCAGCCAGCATGTAGTCTGTGATCTTCTGGTCGAAGTCATCACCACCCAGTCTATTGTCTCCGGCTGTTGACAGTACTTCGATAACGCCGTCACCGATCTCAATGATGGAAACGTCGAATGTACCGCCACCTAAATCGTATACCATGATCTTCTGTTCTTTTTCATTGTCCAGTCCATATGCCAGAGCTGCTGCGGTCGGCTCGTTGATGATACGTTTTACATCCAGACCTGCGATCTTACCGGCATCTTTGGTTGCCTGACGCTGTGCATCATTAAAATATGCCGGTACCGTGATAACTGCTTCGGTAACTTTTTCGCCCAGGTAGTTTTCTGCATCTGCTTTCAGTTTCTGCAGGATCATTGCGGAAATCTCCTGCGGAGAATATTTCTTGTCGTCGATGGTTACACGATAATCGGTACCCATATGTCTTTTAATAGAAGAAATTGTTTTGTCAGCGTTTGTAACTGCCTGACGTTTTGCAGGTTCACCGACCAGTCTCTCACCTGTTTTTGTGAATGCCACAACAGATGGTGTTGTTCTTGCACCTTCTGTATTTGCGATAACAACCGGTTTGCCACCTTCCATAACTGCTACACAGCTGTTCGTTGTTCCTAAGTCAATACCAATAATTTTACCCATGATAAATTCCTCCTGTTTTATTCTGCTTTTATACTGAATTTTGTCAACTTTTTAATTTAGTTTGCTACTTTTACCATGCTGTGGCGAACCACACTGTCACGGTACATATAGCCTTTCTGAAGTTCTTCCGCTACGACATTTTCGCCGTACTGTTCATCTTCCACATGCATCACTGCATTATGGAAATTCGGATCGAACTCATTTCCTTCTGCCTCGATGGCTTTTACTCCGAGCTCTTCCAGGCTTGCTACAAACTGTTTGTAGATCTTATCCATACCCTGTGCAAATGGCTGTTCTTTTTCCTCATCGGAAAGAGTTGCCAGTCCGCGTTCGAAATTATCGATCACCGGAAGCATCTTTTCAATGACACTCTTTGCACCGACCTCAAACATGGCTGCTTTTTCTTTTTCCGTTCTTTTACGGAAATTATCGAACTCTGCCATCTGGCGTTTCAGACGATCAGTCAGTTCTTCGATCTGCTCGTCTTTTTTATCTTTCTTTTCTTTTTTCTTACCAAAGAAGCCTTTCTTTTCCGGCTGTTCTTCTTTTGCGGCAGCTGTATCGCTTTCTGCCTTTTCCGTTTCCGGCTGTTTTTCTTCTCCTGCAGTCGGTTCTGCAGTTTTTTCTATTTCTTCATCAGCAGGCTTTGTGTTTTTTGTTTCCTCTGCCATACAATCACCTCTCTAGTTGTCTTCTTTTTTCTTACCAAATATATCATCCAATTGAGTTGTCAGTGTTTTTAAGGTACCGACAACTCTGTCATAATCCATTCTTTTCGGTCCGATGATACCGATCGTACCTCGCATACCATCGCCCAGCTCGTAAGTAGCTGTCACAACACTGCAGTCCTTCATCGTCTGCACCGGTGTCTCATTTCCGATGTAAACCTGAATGCCGGTGTTCTTGTCATCTGCCATCGTATCGGCTACCAGATCCGCCAGCTGTTTCTTTTCTTCAAAGGTACCGATCAGGCTGCTCGCCTTTTCACTGTCTGACAGTTCCGGATATTTGAAGATGTTCGTCGCTCCGCTTGTATAGATCTCCATCTCTTCTTCATCCATCTGGATCGCTTCTGCGACTGCATCCAGAACGCTGTTTACAACCTCGCTGTGGATACCAGCCTCCTCTTTGATCTTTGCGATCGTTGTCAGATTGATCTGATCCATCGTAAGACCATTCAAACTGGTGTTAAGCAGAATGTTCAACTTCAATACCGTTTCCTGATCCAGTCCATGATGAAGCGAGATCATTTTATTCTTCACTACGTTGCCTTCCGTAACAACAACAGCTAACAGCTGATCTTCGCTTACTATGGAAAGCTGGATAAACTTAAGCTTTGTTCTGTGATACTGCGGCCCTGTGATCATCGAAGCATAATTTGTGTTGGCTGCAAGGAACTGTGCCACACGCTTCAGGACCATTTCCATCTTATCCTGCTTTTCGATCATCAGCTCCTTCATTTCCGTTACCTGCTGTTCTTTCTCTTCCATCAGGTGGTTCACATACAGACGATAACCAAGGTCTGAAGGAATCCTGCCGGCTGAAGTATGCGGCTGGATGATGTATCCAAGCTCTTCCAGATCTGCCATTTCATTTCGGATGGTTGCGGAGCTCAGATTCAAATCCGCATATTTGGAGATCGTCCTCGAACCAACCGGCTCTCCCGTCTCCAGATACGTCTTGATGATCGCCTGAAGTATCTTCCATTTTCTCTCATCTAACTGCATCCTTGAATCCTCCTTCCTGTTATTAGCACTCATCTTAGTGGAGTGCTAACATCCTTGTACCTAAAATAGCACTACGCATATTCTTTGTCAAGAGGTTTTTTTCATTTTTTATAAAAATTGACTTTTTTCCGGAATGCGTTATACTAAAGAGGTCAGAAAAACAGAATCTGACCTAAAAAAACGATCACATAAAATTTCAGGGGGTTCTTATGAAACGAAAAACCACAAATCTTGTCATTGTACTGCTCAGTTTTCTGATTGCAGCTCTGATCGCACTGGCCGTATTTATGACCTGGTTTACAAAGGAACAGACCGCTTTTCTGGAAAAAAGCTTACGTGATGTGAAAAACGAACATTCTGTGCAGGATTCATCTGATACCGCAGACACTTCTGACCATAATGTCTCCTCTTCCTGTCATCACTTTCTTTTTGTCGGAGATTCCAGAACGGTCGGCATGGAGGAAGCCATGCAGGATTCCGATGATGCGGATACCTGCTCTTATATAGGAAAAGTCGGGGAAGGTTACTACTGGCTTGTGAACGAGGGCATCGATCAGCTTCGCACCTCTCTTTCCAAAGAGCCAGATGCTACTGTTGTGTTTAATCTTGGCGTCAATGATCTGAGTGAGATCGACCGTTATCTTGCGTTTTATCCTCAGATTTTTGCAGAATATCCGGATGCTTCTTTCTATATTATGTCTGTAAATCCGGTAGGCGATGCATGCTCCGGTGCTTCCAACGAAGAAATCCGGGATTTTAATGCAAAATTAAAAGAATCTTTTCCGGATCAGTACCTGGATTGCTATGATTATCTGGAACAGAATGGTTTTTCAACGGTAGATGATCTTCATTATACAAATGATACTTACCGTGCGATCCATGATTATACCGTAAGTGCAATTTCAGAAATGGAAAATCCGTAACGCATATTTATGTTCCTTCGTATATTCAAGAATGCCTCTGGCATTCTTGCTGCGAGGTGCACGTCATGCATCGCATGACATATTCTTCTGTGCACCTCTGCAATCCGCCGGAGGCTATATCAGATGGGAGATTGAATCCCGCCACTAATACAAGCTTGTTGCCTGCCGCCTACAGCGGGAGTCATCTCCCATCTGATATAAAATGGCAGAACAAACATTTCAGCTTGTTCTGCCATTTCTGTATAAAGCGAACATTTGCAATCCGCTTTTCTGTTTTATCTTTATCCGAGTAAAAACTCAGAAAGCACCATGTTACTTAAATCAATCCCTTTTTCTGTCAGGGAAATACGGTCCTCTTCCATTCTCAGCAATCCTTTTTCTGTGAGCTTTTGGATCTCCCTTTGGTAGATCACCGTCAGCGGACAGTGAAAATGCTCTTCAAATGCAGACAGGCTGACGCCTTCCATCATGCGAAGTCCCAAAAACAAGGTTTCTTCGATCTGATTGTCTTTTGTCAGCACCAGTAATTCCTTTTTTGAGAAATCCCGGTTTAAGTATTCCTGCAGATCATCGGTATTTTTATAACGGAGCGGATTCTGCAATGTGGATGCTCCAAGTCCAAAACCGATGTAGTCCACTCGTTTCCAGTATCCGACGTTGTGTCTGCATACATACCCTGCTTTTGCATAATTCGATATCTCATAACGATGATATCCATATTCGGAAAGAATCTCTGCCGTATCCTCGTACATCTGACGTTCCTCATCCTCCGAAGGCAAAAACTGCGGTTTTTCTCCGGCTTCTCTTTTTGCGGCATCCTGTCTGTAACGCTTTGCAAACGGCGTGCCATCCTCGATGATCAGACTGTAGGCGGAGATATGCTCCGGTCCAAGTTCACACACCTTTTTCAGAGTACAGCGATAGCTCTCTACACTCTGACCCGGAAGTGCCGACATCAGATCGACATTGATATTCGCAAATCCGATCCTTCTTGCCAGATAAAAATTCTCTTTGAACTGATTATACGTGTGGATACGTCCTAAAAGCTTTAACTCCTCCTGATCTGCGGACTGCAGCCCCAGGCTTAAACGATTGATCCCTGCTTTTTGGTAAATCTGCAGTTTTTCTTCCGTCAGTGTCCCCGGATTGCATTCAATCGTAATTTCCGCATCTTCCCGGATATCCGGGAAACGCTCCCGGATCGCCTGCATGATCCGCATGATCTCACTGCCCTCCAGAACAGAAGGGGTACCGCCACCGAAAAAGATCGTAGATACCACGTAATCCTCCGCCAGATCAAACTGACGGATCTCTTCTATCAGACAGTTGACATATTGTTTCTGAATTTCTTTTTCTGCCGGAAAAGACAAAAAATCACAGTATGCACATTTCCGAACGCAGAATGGGATGTGCAGATATAATTCCAGTTCTTTTTTCATATTATTTATCATCCAGCTTCAGTACGCTCATAAATGCTTTCTGCGGAATCTCCACGCTGCCGACCTGACGCATACGTTTCTTTCCTTCTTTCTGTTTTTCCAGAAGCTTTCTCTTACGGCTGATATCACCGCCGTAACATTTTGCAAGTACGTCCTTACGCATTGCTTTTACAGTCTCTCTGGCGATGATCTTGCTGCCGATCGCTGCCTGGATCGGGATCTCAAACAGCTGTCTTGGAATCTCCTCTTTTAATTTTTCGCACATCTTGCGTCCGCGTTCATACGCCGATCCTTCAAATACAATAAAGGAAAGGGCATCGACTTCTTCTCGGTTGACCAGAATATCCAGTTTGACAAGTTCGGAACGCTTGTACCCTTTCATTTCATAGTCAAAAGATGCATAACCTCTGGAACGTGATTTCAGAGCATCAAAGAAATCGTAGATGATCTCATTGAGCGGAAGGTCGTATTTGAGCAGTGCTCTTGTCTCTTCCATATATTCCATGCCAAGGTAAACACCTCTTCGCTCCTCGCAGAGCTGCATGATCGAACCGATGTATTCGGTCGTGACCATGATCTCGGCACTGACCATCGGTTCTTCCATGTACTCGATCTCAGCCGGATCCGGAAGGTTTGCCGGATTTGTCAGCTCCATCACTTCTCCGTTTGTCTTATGGACTTTATAAACAACGCCAGGAGCCGTTGTCACAAGATCCAGATTGTATTCTCTCTCCAGACGCTCCTGAATGATCTCCAGGTGAAGCAGTCCTAAAAAGCCACAGCGGAAACCAAAGCCAAGTGCGATCGATGTCTCCGGCTCAAACTGCAAAGATGCATCGTTTAACTGCAGTTTCTCCAGTGCATCTCTCAGATCCGGATATTTTGCTCCGTCTGCCGGGTACATACCGCAGTAAACCATCGGATTTACCTTTTTATAACCTGGAAGTGGCTCCGCACATGGACGGTCTGCATCCGTGATCGTATCGCCGACACGGGTATCTTTGACATTTTTCAGGCTCGCTGTGATATAACCTACCATACCGGCACGCAGTTCATCACACGGGATAAACTGTCCTGGCCCGAAATAGCCGACTTCTACGACTTCTGCCTCAGCTTTCGTCGCCATCATGCGGATCTTTGTGCCGCGTTTTACAGTTCCTTCTTTGATCCGGAAGAAAACGATGACACCTTTGTAGGCATCATAAAGAGAATCAAAG
>ENA-OQKN01000911-OQKN01000911.1-human-gut-metagenome-genome-assembly--contig:-NODE-911-length-20819-cov-19.496907_pt1 | contig 20819 bp, 17 predicted proteins | sample MGYA00242776_ERZ504794 | MGnify/ENA primary metagenome ERZ504794 (study PRJEB26092, sample SAMD00036434) | human gut metagenome | host: Homo sapiens | study: EMG produced TPA metagenomics assembly of... | reverse complement strand
TTTTGTCATTGCTATATGCAATCCTGCTTATTGTCTTCATCTGAAATCCACCACCTGTCCGTCCTCAATCACCAGAATACGGTCAGCGACCTGTGCAATTTCGTCATCATGGGTAATCATTACAATTGTCTGCCCATATTTTTTTGCTGTCATCTTAAGCAGAGCGATTACCTCATCACTGGTCTTAGAATCAAGATTTCCTGTCGGCTCATCTGCAAATATAATTTCCGGACGATTCACCAGTGCTCTTGCAATTGCTACTCTCTGCTGCTGTCCTCCGGATAACTGATTTGGCAGATTATAAATCCGGTTTTCAATCCCCAGAGTTGCAATAATATCATTTACATACGCTTCATCCACTTTTCTTCCATCCAGCCCCAGTGGCAGTACAATATTTTCCCAGACATTAACAGATGAAACCAGATTAAATGCCTGAAAAACAAATCCGATTTTTCTTCTGCGGAAAACAGCAAGGGCATCTTCCTTCATCCTGTATAAATCTTTCCCTGCTAAAGTAACACTGCCTTTTGTCGGGGTGTCTAGCCCTCCAAGCATATGAAGTAATGTACTTTTACCGGAACCTGACTTTCCAACAATTGCGACAAATTCTCCCTGCTCAATCTGAATGTCCACCTGATTGACCGCTTTGACCTGATTCTCACCTGCGCCATAAAACTTACAAAGCTGCTTGGTTTCTAATATCACACTCAATGTGCTACCTCCTTTTCAATTCTGTAAAACGTACCTTTTCAACACGCTTTCTTTGCCTGTTTATATATTTGGTCATTTTTCAACCTACATCCAAATTGTATCAGGATAATCTTTCATTTCACTTTCAAAAACGAGCAGAAGTCTTACAGAATTGTAAGATTTCTGCTCATTTAAAATTTAACTAACATATGGTAATTGAATCACAAACGTGCTTCCTTTTTTCTTTTTGCCGGAGGTTACCGTAATCATACCTGCGTGCTTTTCGATAATTTCTCTCGATAGAAAAAGTCCGATTCCTGTACCACTCTTTTCCATGACCTCCCTGGAACTTCCTCTGTAAAATCGTTGAAAAATTTTGTGATACTCATTCTGCGGAATACCAATTCCCTGATCCTCAATTTCCATTCTTACAAGATCGTTTCTTTTTTGTAACCGGATAAATATTTTTGAACCACACGGACTGTACTTGACCGCATTATCCAGAACGTTGATCACAGCTTCACCAAGCCACCTTTTATCCTGCATAATCGTGCATGTTTCCAGCTCTTTTTCATAGTCAAAAACGAATTCAATTTCTTTCTCATCCGCTTTAGGATAAGTGCGGTTCACAGCAGATATGACAGTATCCATAAGCGGAAGTTTTTTCTTATTAATCTGAATCAGTCCAGTTTCCATCTTGGATATTTCAAGAAGCGACTGCAATAATGTCTCCAGTCCATCCAGAGCACTCCGACAACGGATACGAAACTCCTCCTGTTCTGTGGCACTTAAGTCATTCTGCATCAGCACACTAAAACATGTATCCAAAGCTGCAACCGGTGTCTTTAACTGGTGAGAAATATCAGAAACCATTTCTTTCGTGTTCTCCTTTTCTGCCCTTGCTTCTTCCTTTATCAACTGAATATGATGTCCGATTGCTTCAAGCTGGTCATTCAATTTTTCCAGTTCTGCATGATTTTCCGTTTTCAGTAAATCATCAAATTTATTTTCACGGAATCTGATCAGAATTTCTTCCAACTGGTCTAAAATTTTCTGATGACACGCATCTTCTTTTTTCTTCCAATAAAGTAAAAAAGTCAAAAGAAGCACGCATATCACAGTGCTTACAGCACCGGTCACCATAACCTGATGCCGGAATTGCGAATAAAATGCATTCCCTTTATTCCCCCAGTATCCATATTGCTCCAATAATCGCCTTCCCTGTTCGTTAGTTTCAATATCCTTATCCTTAAGCAATTCCGAAACAGCATCCAGCCCGGAAAATTCTTCCTTTGCAGCAATCTCTGTCATAAGATTCATTTTATATTTATAATCTTCATAAAACACATACGTGGTAAAGCAATTTAATATTGCAAACAATAATATGACAGGTAATACCAAGGAGAGCACTACTGTAATCTTCTTGCGATATCTCTTTGTCACTGCCTTACCTCCTGATTCCATATATACCCAAGACCTCTGATATTCTTTATATAGACCGGTGCAGCCGGATTGTCTTCGATTTTCTCACGGAGTCTTCTGATATTGACAGCGATTGTATTTTCATCCACAAAATCCCCTTCCAGATCAAACACATTTTCCAATATTTGTGTTTTTGAAAGAATCTGTTTCGGATTCTGAAGAAAAAAAGTCAGCATTTTCAACTCCGTTTTTGTCAGACTGATTTCACGACTCTTTATCAGGACTTTCATTTCTCCTGCGATAAATACGATATCTCCCGAAATCATCTTTCCGGCTTCCGTTTTCTCCTGTCTGCGGCGGAAATGTGCTTCTATTTTCAAAAGAAGTACCGAAAGACTAAACGGCTTTGTAATATAATCATCTGCCCCTGCTTCATATCCCATGACCTGATCCATCTCCTGATCTAGTGCTGTAAGACAAATAATGTATGTATTATAATTGCATCTCATCCACCTTACAAATTCCAGTCCATTCCCATCCGGAAGATTCACATCACAAATGGTAACATCCACATTATTATCACTTGCAATTCTTTTCGCTTTTTTCACTGATTCTGCTGAAAAAACCTCATATCCGGATTTTTTCAGTGAGAATGTAATTCCACGATTTAAATTTTCATCATCTTCAACCACGAGTATACCTGGCATAGCATATGCACCTCTCTTTGTTAACTATTTCTCCTCTTCGTTAAGACCTAGTTCATTACCTCTGTCAATTCCGATTTTTTCTTCACTTTATTTTACCATAATGTTTTCTAAAGTGCTATTCCAATATATACAAAAGTGTAAATGAACGATCTTATCGCCCTTTCATACTTACGCACATACCATATTTTTCAATACAATTTCTTCTGCCCTGAATTTTATGATGTGGGTGTCAAAAGTCCCCAACTATGATGCCTACGGATTGTTCCGTGCGTTGCACTCCCACAATCCTTTCTACGCTCCGCTTCAAAATTTAATGGTGCTAGAATCCTTCAACAGAGGGTTGCAGAGTGCCAGTGGCACTCGTTTTGCAACGACCGAAGTGAAACGGAGACCTGTGACCCTCTGATTACATAGAAACCCGAACGGGAATCCACTGGAAAGGAGGGCTAAGCCAATGAGTATTGTGGACTTCATTGCAGTTGTGAGCTTCGGCATCACCTGCTTTTGTGCCGGATACACATTCGGCAAAAATAATAATAAGACACAAAAATAACCGCCCTGTCTGCAAACTAAGCGGTTATCTTTGATGATATTCTAAATAGTAAAACGGACTAACCATCTATCGGTAGCACTCTATTTCTATAATCATAGTACCACGACAAATAAAATATGTCAAAAGCTTTTTATTTTGCAGGCAACTGTTCAACCAGCTGCCTGCATTTGCTTTACTTTCTATAAACTGCCTTTGAACTCATACCTCGCACTTTTAAAAGCTTCTTATATGCTTTCATCTGTTTTGCCGGAACTTTGACAGTTGGCTTTTTATAGGTTCCTGCAAAAGCTTTTGAACCTACTGTTTTACCTGACAGAGTGCTTGTCTTAATTGTAATGCTACTGAGTTTCTTGCAATTACAGAATGCCTGTTTTCCAATACTTCTGACAGATCCAGGAATTGTTATTTTACTTAGGCTTATACAATTTGCAAATGCTCTATGGTCAATTTTTACGATTCCATTACCACCACTCACTTTGCTCAGTTTCTTGCATCCATAAAATGCGTTTGTTCCGATCACAGTAACATTTCTTCCTATTGTAACAGACTTAAGTGATTTATTATTCTTAAATGCATTTGCTGATATACCAGTTACTTTGCAAGTGATTCCATTTACTTTAATTGTATCTGGAATTCTTACCGATGCTTTCTTATAAACAGGTTTCGTGAACTCAACACTCACTCCATCCTGAAGGACTTTATAAACCCCATTTGTTGATTTGTCCTTTATCATCTTTCCAGGAGTTGCTGTTTGTGGTGTGAGTTTTGCAATCGTATTGCCAGAACTAATCTTCTGATTACAGATTGTACAGTACGTATCTCCTGTATAACCTTCGGATGTCGTAGTTGCATCTTTTTTATTTCTGATCTCTGTTGCTCCATGACCAGTTGCTGCAATAGCTTCTGTTTTAGTTGTTCCGCAAGAAGCACAGGTATAGGTCTTGATACCTTTGGTAGTACAGGTGGCTGGTGTTGTAATTTCACCCTTATTCCATACATGATCTGCTTTTGGAATTACCTGACCTTCTCCTAAAAGTTTACCACAATCCTGACAGTAAATATCACCTGTATATCCTTCTGACTTACAGGAAGCTTCTTTTGCAAATTTTGTAATCTTATTTACATGTTCGATTGCAGGAATTTCTTCAATTCTTGTGGATTTACATACTGTACAAATGAATGTTTTAATTCCTTTTTCACTACAGGTTGCTACTGTTGTAATCTTTCCAGCGTCCCAGGTATGATCCGTTTTCGGAAGGACTTTTCCAGATGAAAGTTTTGTATTACAGTCCTTGCAATAGGTATCACCTGTGTATCCTTCCTGTGTACAAGTTGCTACTTTTGCATTTCGTAACTCGGTATGCTGGTGGCCTGTTGCTGGAATTTCTTCTGTCCTTGTTACATTACATTCTGTACAGATATATGTCTTGATTCCTTTTCCGCTACAGGTTGCTGCTGTTGTAATCTTTCCTGAGTCCCAGGTATGATCTTTCTTTGCTATTGATTTTCCGGTTGCAAGTTTTGTATTACAGTCCTTGCAATAGGTATCACCTGTGTATCCTTCTTGAGCACAGGTTGCTACTTTTACATTTCGTAACTCAGTATGCTGATGACCAGTTGCTGGAATTTCTTCTGTCCTTGTTGCGTTGCATCCTATACAGGTATATGTCTTGATTCCTTTTCCACTACAGGTTGCTGCTGTTGTAATCTTTCCTGCGTCCCAGGTATGATCTTTCTTTGCTATTGATTTTCCGGTTGCAAGTTTTGTGTTACAATCCTTGCAGTAAGTGTCTCCTGTATAACCTTCTTGAGCACAGGTTGCTACTTTTACATTTCGTAACTCGCTATGCTGGTGACCTGTTGCTGGGATTTCTTCCTCGTAACTGTCGTCATTGTCTTTACAAGTATAAAGCCGGATGCCAGGTTCTGTGCAGGTGGCTGGTTTCTTAATACTAGAAGTATAAACATGTTGATGTTTTTTTCCTAATTCTACTGCAGGCGCTGCAGCAGATGAACTATTTCCTACCACATCATATGCATATATATGAGAAATATAAGTTCCTGTTTTGTTTCCATGATCACTCTTTTTAATTATACAACTTGCTGTGTCCCCATTTACTCTACCTTCATGCCATATAGGATTTCCGCTGTCATCTGCCGATGGCCAGGTTGGAAATCGTACGGATATTGTGCCACTACTATTATTATCTTTTACAGTACATGTAATAGTATAGCTTTCTTCCGTAACATCAATAATTTTAATATTTTCTATTACGGGTGGTTCTGTATCTCCTATAATAACTCCAGGAGCCCGCCCCGCTGTCATATTTCCATTCATATCATATGCATATATATGTGTAAGATACAATCCAGTTTTATTTCCATGATCACTTTTCTTAATTACACAACTTACCGTATCTCCATTAATCGTGCCATCATGCCATATAGGATTTCCACTATCATCTGCTGATGGCCAGGTTGGAAATTTAACTGAAGTCACCCCTCCATTATCATATACTTTACAAGTAACAGTAAATGAATCCATTTTTATTTCTGATACTCTTATATCGCTAATTACAGGTGCTTGAGTATCTCCCATTACAACTAGTGGTGCTGCCGCTGAAATTGAATTTCCTGCTGAGTCATAAATATATATGTGAGATATATAATCTCCAGTTTTATTTCCATGATCACTTCTTCTTATAACACAGCTTGCTGTATTACCACTTATTGTTCCTTCATGCCATATAGGATTTCCACTATCATCTGCCGATGGCCAAGTTGGAAATAAAACTTTTGTGACATTTCCTGCTATGTTGCAAGAAACCTTATAAGAATTTGAATTAACATCTGAAACCCGAACATTGCTTATAGATAAGGGATCTTTGCTATTAGGTTCGGATGCATAATTAGGTCTTACAAAACATGTAAAATATTTATGGTTCACAGCATATGGTCCATGTTTCCAAACCTCAGATGTTGAATTGCTTGAAGTATTTCTTCCTGAATTACCACCTATTGTTGATACTGTTGAACCAGATACTGCATACACAATCTCAACATGATAATAATTTCCTCCACCACCCCAGTCCATGAAAGCAATATCTCCAACTTGCGGTGTAGAAACTACATGTCCACCTGCATTTAAAATATTTTGTTTAAGATACGACACACCTCCAGATGCTGGAATTGCTGAACTTGCTCCAGCTAATATTGCACAGTCACTTACGAAATCAGCGCACCATCCTTCTGTGTACCCAAACATTGCACCAGTTCTTTGATATTGTGCCAATGCAACAGAACATATATCATTGGCCTGATTCCCTGATAAAGTAAATGATTTATTAAAATTTCCAGTACGTGATTGTGTAGCTGAAACATTTAACGGAAATATTAATATCAACACCAAAATTAATATACTTACCATTTTTTTCTTTTTCATACGCTTTCCCTCCCGTTTCAAATCTCAGACATTAAGAAACGCCTGTGCTATACTCGAAACAGAAGGCGAAAAGCACAAGAAAAGCATGAAAAACGGTGTATTTACCGCATTTTCATGCTTCTACTCAGATGTACCAAAATGTCTACTATCTGACACAGTTTCCCCAATTGTTTTCCTGTATCTCCTGTAAAAAGTTGTATGACTAACTCCTAGTAATTCCGCAGCCTGCCGGGTTGATAATTCACCCAATTCACATCTCCGGCAAACCTCTTTAAACTGCTCCGGCATTTCTTTCTCAGGTCTACCAAATTTCTTACCATTTTGCTTTGCCGCTGCAATCCCCTCTGCCTGTCGCTGACAGATGAATTCCCGTTCTGTCTGTGCTACATAAGCAAAAATCTGTAATACTAAATCTGCTATTAGTGTTCCTGTAAGATTTCCTGTCTTTTTTCTGGTGTCCAGCAACTCCATATCCAGCACCAATATATCTGCTTTTAATTCTTTGGTTATATACTGCCATTGAACCAGAATGTCATTATAATTACGCCCTAACCGATCAATACTTTTTATAATCAACAAATCCCCCTTCTTTAATTTTTTCATCAATTTCTGATAGGCCGGTCGTTCAAAATCTTTACCTGACTGATAGTCACAATATATATTTTTCTTTGAAATCTGATAAGGCTTTAATGCCAATATCTGCCTGTCTATATTTTGCTCTTTTGTAGATACCCTGATATATGCATATTGTTTCATTTCCCATCCTCCTGCATCATTTTTATAATACAGTAGGCATTTGTACATCGTAGCTACCTTTGCATAGGTAATATTGTAATTTTATTACTTTATCTTTTTCAAGTCAACTATGCAAAGGTAAGTTTTTCCTTTTTCTCTGCTATGATTACTTCAACATTCAACTTTGCAAAGGTAACTATTTATTATGTACAGGTGAACTCATGACTTATTCTGAACTTTATGCATTACGAATCCGCCAACTGTGCAAAAAGCGTAAAATTACAATAAACAAGCTGGCAACGTTAGCCGGATTGAAACAATCTACAATCGACAATATCTTACGTGGCAAAAGCAAAAATCCCAAAGTAAGGACACTCCATAAAATTGCCAATGTATTTGGAATGACCTTGAGTGAATTTCTCGATTTCCCGGAACTCAATGACTATTCCATTGAAGATGAAGACGATGATGTATAAAAACAGGAGGAAATCTCCCGCTCCTCTTTATTTAGTCTTAAAGTTCCATTCCTCTGTTTTTTGTTTTATTTTTCTTACACTGCTGATTCTCCATCTCGCTCTTTCCGGCTCCCCAGGCAAGTCTTTCGTGAATACTTCCTGTTGGCATTTGCTCCATTTGTCACTTTTCTTCCAATGCTTTCTGCTCCCATTCAATTCCATGCTGTCGTCCAAGCTCTGCAAGCACTTCTTTTTCATGGTTGATCCACTGATTCAACTCTGTATAAAGAAATAGAAGAACTGGATTTTGAAACACGAATTCATAAACAAAATGAACTTTTAGCAAAAAAATTTTCCAATAACGAATAAAAATAGTATCATAACAGTATCACAGGCAGATATGCGAAGAAAATAAAAGTCTTCCCATACCTGCCTGTTTTAATTTATTCGCTATTCTTTATAGCTGTATTCAAATCTTTCATATAACAGAAAAACCCCGGAAACCTTGCGGTTCCGGGGTATCTTACGTTTGGACACAATGTACCTTGCGGTACTCAATATATTAATCAGTGATTACTCGATGATTGTAGCAACACGTCCTGATCCTACAGTACGTCCACCTTCACGATATCAGGCCGGTATATTACAGTGTGCGAATGGTGATTTTCCGTGTGATTTGTGTTGGGAAATCCAGATTTTCCGTTGTGTCCGTGTGGTTTTTAGGGATTTTGTTATCATGGTGTTATCACTGAATATCTTTACAAAGCAATCGATGTTTCAAATGTAGTCGGATAATACTTATAAATTTTTCTATATGCATTAACTTCTTCTTCCTCAAAAAAATCTGCACCTTCTATCGGATATACTGCATTCGGCATATTTTGATTTAATATAGCTAATTCTTTGTATGTAAAATTAGGCACTGAAATATCATATGGAATATTACTACTATTATAAAATTCAAAATCTTCAAAACCACATTTTGTAAATTTATCAATATCCCCCTTTTTATAAACAATCCATCCTAATGTAAGCATTGTTGCCTTAGAATCATTATATTTAAAATACACTAATTGCTGGGAAATTAGTTTTTCATCGTCACTTCTTATAGTACTATTTCTCTCCAAAATTTTATTTTTTACAATCATGTCAAACATTTTATTTGTCGTTTGATAAATCTTTTCTTTAGCCATGTCTTTTGGCGAAAGCAACTTAACCAATATTTCATTATCAATTCTAGAACAATACATGTCCAACTTTTCTTTTGGCAATGCCTTTTTAAATTTATCTCCTAAATCAGAATTAAAACTTACAAATATCACGCTCCCTGATTCTACTTTGCTGATGCAAGATTCTACGTCTTGAATTTGATTACTATTTATTCCTCCATCGTAATCCAACCAAATAATATTTTTCTCTTGCTTCCATGGTATATTTGAACTATTGAGAATATCGCTTGCATTTCCAAACAACATTTTTATGCAATTGAATGGCTTATTAAATTCAAATCTTTTCCTATTTTTTTCCGCAGAATTTATTTCCATACTATACATATTATCAATTCCAAATTCTTTGTGTAGTAAAGAAAAATCCACAAAATACTTTGCACCCATGCCAATATATCTATAATTTTTAATATAATCAAATACGGTTAGTCTTGAAATCATATCACACATCATTTTTCGTTCAATACTTTTGCAAGGTCTTATATTATAATTGACGCTAGCACTGCTCCCCGCCATTAAATCCCCTCCATTTCGCAATAGTACTCAAACAGTTTTTCTCCAACCGCCTTATTAGTTCGTTCTCCCATATTTTCCTTAACTTTTTCAACTTCATTTAATGGTTTGGAAAAGGATATTCTTGCCATTGGAATTTGAGGTTCTACTTCTGTAATATTAAAATCTTTATTTTCTGATATATTAGCTATCGTCGAATGATTTAATTCTGTTTCCCCCGCTTTTTTAACGAAATCCAGTTCATCTAAATTTGATACATCATGCTTGCGTTTCGCTTCGTCTATGACTTTAATAACTTGCTTCATTGCCTCACTCATACTTTGTCTTGCTATAACATATAATCTGTTGGATGTATCAATTCCTGTTTTAGTTGTATTCCATGGTAATTCCAGTAAATTTTGTGATTCAAAATAAACATATCCTCTAAATTCAGCTAAGCTATAATGAAAAACTCTATTTTCAATGCCCCAACCTGTCAATTCAGTTTTGTCAGCGTACACAACCAATCGTCCATTACAGTATATATACCAACCTGCTTTATTAGGCTCTCCTTTATTCGTAATTCCTGCAATAATAGTTATCTTACCACTGTCATCAATAATTTGTTTTTCATATGGTTGAATATCTTTTGATTTTAAAAGTTTTTCTTTTCCATAATCAACAGCAATATTATTTACTTCTATATCTAACCCGTTTTCAGCTTCAACCGTCCTATATTTTTGAATATAGTCAATTAATGAATTAATAAACAACTCACTTTCAAATTTGCTTACAATATCTGCATTAAGCTTTTCAACTACTATTTTAGTCCCTGTTTCATCATTGTTCATTCCAGTTTCTACTTTATCAAATTCAAATTCCCATTCTGGTTTATTAATCCATTCGTCAACATCCACCTTTAAATCAAAATATTCTGTTGATGTTTTTGAAATAACTTCAAATTTTTTCCCTAACTTAAAAAGTGCACGTTTCATTCCAATTCCGAAAATCCCAGTAAAATATCCTGATGAATCACTCTCCCGATCCGATGACCTACCAAATTGAAAAGCATATTTTTGTGCAGTTTCAATATCTATTCCACCGCAATTATCCTCAATGATAAATCTATCTTGAGACATATTTATTTTGATAAATAATCCTTTGTACTCTTTATTTTTTCTTATTTTCTTTGCCCCATCAATTGAATTGTCTATCAATTCTACTATAGCTGGTCTCACATCAATATCTCGAGTCAACATATAAATAAAAAAACCTTTTGTTGGACTCGCATCAACTTTTTTACTCTGCACTTCCATATGATTTCCCCCTTATCTTCCTGACAACTTTTTTTGCTCACTCACAAATTTTCTATATTTTCTTGTATATTCATATGAATCTTTAAATACGAAATTAACTGCCTTAAATAATTGTGGTTCGTACTGTTGCATTGCTGCTAATTCGTCTTCAAAATTTCTTCCATAGGGACATCCTGCACATCCTGTCCTTTTCAATCCATATTCTCTATAACATCTACTATGTTCAACATCGTAATGTTCTTCATATATTTTTTTTGTTTCAGTTAAATACCAAAATATCGGTCTATATTCATCACACTTATCTTCACTTGATGAAAAGCAAGTTTTATATGCACTTCTTCGGGCTCCTCCCTCTGCCTTTCGTACCCCATACATATTTAAATCAAATTCCCCATTTGTCTTAAATTTACTAGCAACCATTTTTTTTGCATAATGACAGCATTTATTTGATATTTTAAAAGTTGGAGGATTTTTAACCATAAACTCTTTTAAATATTGGTTATATGCGATATTAAAACTGCTCTCTTTTCCTTCATTACTTTTCTGAAAATCGTTGCACCACCATCTTAATGCAGCTTTACATTTTGGATATTCTTTATATAATTCAGCAAATGGTTTATCTTCCCATCGAAAATTATGATTTTGTAATCTTTCTATCCATTCACTTACTTGTTTTGACAAAAAAGGTTGCCCATATGTTTTACAACAAAATGGAATTGATTTTATTGCTTTTATTTGCTCAATATGTATATCATACTTCCGTTCCAAATATTGCAAATGTTCTTTTGTTGCTCTAAACTCAAGTCCTGTGTCAAAAAAAGCATATGTTATTTTCTCAGATTCATCAAATTTTTCGCATAAATCTATTAAAATATCGCTGTCGCTTCCTCCACTAATAGAACAAAGTATTTTCTCATATTGCTTCAATTTAGCATGTGTGATTACTATGGAATCCGTTATCAACTGACTGCCTTCTGGTGCATTTTGCAATACTTCTAATAATTCCACTATATATTTCCCTTCAATCTTTAAGATTATCTCATCTTTAATAAATATTATACAATACCATCAACAAAACACCAATTATATTATCTCTCTACAATAAATTGTTATTCACAATCAAAAATTTTATCCAACGTCTTCTCCATATCTGCCACCAGATTAACCACCAATGCATTTCCCATCATAAATCTACGTTTTCTCAATGGCATTTCCACTGTTTCTCCCTTAACCAAACAATACTTTGTATGATCTGTAGGAAATCCCTGGATACGTTCTGCTTCTGTTGCAGTAAGTAATCTTACTCTTCCTGTCATCTTATCTTTCACAATATGAGTTGTTCTACTAAACCCACCTTCTGATGTCAGCATTGTACGTGCCGGTTTATCTTCCTGATCAATCATAGAAATAGCACCCTCTGAGAATACATATTCATGTCCAGTCGAACTTGTACGTAACAATTTTTTTGCCCCTTTCAGGTACTGCCAAGTCTGTCTATCTTCCTTTGGAAGACGCTGCTCCGTTTCATCGCTGTGTGTAACTGTTGGAGCTGTATAATATAATTTTTCTTCTGGAATAAAATACTGTTCTTCTACTTGTCCCATTTCCATAACATCACCAAGCGTAATCTGCTTTCCGTGATAATTTGGAACGGTCTTCATTGTATATATTATCCCGTCTTTCATTATTCCAGAATTCTCAAATGCACATTGGAATGTTTCAGATACTTCACCCACTTCTATCGGAAGTTCTTTAATTTTAATCTTAGTAGATTCTGCTTTATTTACCGGAAATGTTTCTGCAAAAAAACCTTCTTTTAAGATTGCATTTTCCATACTCTCTTCTTTTAATGCATCTGCATAGCCCACTGATTTCAAAATTCTGTCTGCATATTTTGTATTATTTTTATAAGCAAAAATAAATGTTCTACGCCGCCTCTGCTGGTATCCATATTCTGCAGCGTTTATCACACGCCATTCCACAGTATATCCTTCATCACGAAAACATGCAAGTATCACACCAAAATCTCTACCTCTTTGCTTTGCAGGAGATTTTAATAATCTATCAACATTTTCCAATAATACGAATGGTGGTTTCTTTGCTTCTAAGGTCTCACGTATTGACCACCATAAAATTCCCTTTTTTCCTTCAAGCCCTTTGGAAGTAGCTAACGAAGATGCTACTGAATAGTCCTGGCACGGAAACCCCCCGACAAGTAAATTAAAGTCAGGAAGCGTTGTTTTATCTACATCTTCAATATTATAATTAGTAGTATCTTCACCATTATTATCTAATCGTGTTCCAAATCGATATACATAACAGTCATGTGCGTACTGTGTACTTTTCTCTGCTGGCTCCCACTGGCTAAACCAAACTGTATCCCATTTTTCTTTTTTACCATAATCTTCTGCTGTTCTTATATTATTAAGTCCACATCTAAATCCACCTACGCCGGCAAACAATTCGCAAACTGTTTTCTTCACTTTATATTACCTCTTCTTTTATTATTCGAACGATCGTTCTTGAATATAATAACCTATTTTTATATTCTTGTAAAGATCCTTTTCTATTTTTTAGTATGATTTTATAAAATCCTTAATCTGCTGTTTCATATATTTCTTATTGAACCAAAAGCACTGTTTAGTCATGTATTCTCCAGTAGGTATCGGAGTATCTTTCAATTCCGCTGGAATTTCTTTTAAAGTGATAACCTTTGCAGGATTTTTTAATTTTACTGAATTTGCATTTTCACAAAAATATTCGCTCTCTCCTGCCTTATTTCTTACATGGGCCACTTTATTAAAGTTACTCTTCGGGAAGTTATTTTCATACACAAAAATTAACCTTCCTGCTTTATCGTGTGATAATTTCTGTTGTAACTTTATTCCATTTTTAATAACTTTTCTTGCTTCTTTCCAAACGTCTTTTACTTTATTTACATCTTTTTTCGGAATATACCATATAAGCGCATTGTTCAAGATTTCTTGCCCCTCTGCATTCTTTGAAAATATTACAAGTAAAAACTTCGAATCTACCATTTCATCATAAACAATAGATTCTGTCCAGTTCTTTTCTTTCAGTAATCCATCAAAATCAAACGCCGAAAATGACATATCCTGCGTTGGTGTTCCTTTTTCGTCAACTGTAATGGTTCTTAATCTATAATTAGCTTTTTGGAATTCATCTGTTTCTTCTAAATCATTTTCACTCTTGTATATCTGCTTAACAATATCGTTCTTTTCACTATATCCGTTACGATAATTAGGGAATTCTTTTTTCAATGATTCAACTGTTCTTCCAAAATATGGTTTCAAAGTTTCAATCAGAATATCATCAAATTCTTTTTCCTTTGGCAATACCGCGCCTGGCAAAATATAAGATATTTCCTCTGGGGTAAGCATTCTCTCATTAAACAATTTTGTCATATACGACTTTTTAAATGAATACGCTCTTGGTTTTGCTTTCGGATATTTGTCATTATATTTTACTTTCTCATCTCCACCGGCACCTTTTCTAGCAGGACTGAGATACATAAAATCTCGTTCTGATAATTCATGTGCTTTACCCGCTTTTACATAACGTGCAATCTTTTCCCAATCATGCTGAATAATCATCTGATCTCTTTCTGGTAATTCTTCCAACAGAATCTCGTCCACTTTCTCTACACTGAACTTTTCACGTTTTACACCTTTGATATACTGGTAATACATAACCAGCAGATGATGATTTTTTGTCCAGAATCTGCTCTCTTCATACTCATTCCAATTTTCGTCTCTATAGTTGATTTTTCCAAGCGATAACCTCTCTTTTGCTCTATATCCCCTACTATTAATCAAAAATGGAGTTACTTTCAATTCAATGTCCGCATCTTTAAAATCCGGTTCAGCTTCTTCATTGCATGCATAATTAAACCAGCCTTCTTCATAGGCTTGACCAATGTCTCCCTTTCCATGCTTCTCTTTTAATCCATTTTCTTGTTGAAATTTCTGAGCTAATTCAAAAATTTCTTTAAATGAATGTCCTATCGCTTCTTCCGCTCTCTGCTTTACTTCTTCTGAAGTTTTGTATTCTTTATTACCCATTATCAATCCTCAATAAAATTCTTATCTAACTGCGACAAAATATAACTATTATTCAACCAGAAACATTGCTTTGGATACTGCCTTCCGTCTGGAAGTTCGTAAGTATCTTTTGAATTTTGTGCATGTGGTCTTACATGGCACACTGGATTTTCTGATGATTTTGGAAAATTATTATAATTTTTTCCATTTTTCTTTTCTATCTGAAGTCCTTCACGAAGCACTCTCTGCGTCCTTTCCCAAACTGCCTTCACATTACCTTCCAAATCATCATATGGAATATTCCAAAACTGACATCCCTTTAACCTTAACTCATCTTGTTGATCAAACTTATAAACTACAAACAAAAATCGAGTTTCACGTAGATAATTTCCAAATGTAGAATCTTCCCAGTCTTCCTCTACTAACTCTTTAAATTTGAAAGTTGGAAATGACATATTTTCCTTTATCTTATTATTTTTCTCAATGCGTATCGTCTTGACTACTACATTTGCTTTTTCAAATTCTTCCGCGTGATTTCCTTTTATGCCTAACATCCGATATGCTAACATTGCCTCTAGGCTTTTCGGTTTCTTTTGATATTCTATATGGAATGTATTACATAAATCAGTAACCGACCAATCACAATACGCATCTATTTTTCCTACAACATAATCTTCAAAAGATTCCTCTGCTGTACCCTTGATAATCGGTTCATATGTATTTTTCCCTGGAATAATGTAATTGTTCAGAACATATGTCATGTAAGAATTTTTAAATGCAAATGCCCGTGGTTTTGCTAATTCATCACTAAATGGCTGCTTTCTTCGGTCCTTTGACGTTGCTGCCTTCGGTGCTGCTCCCAGATACAAAGTATCCCCTTCAGATAATTCATGTGCTTTTCCATTTCTAATCTTCTCAACAATAACCTCAAAATCATGTGCTATGATTTTTATATCTTGCTCTGGTGGTGCAAACAGCTTCACATATCCTATACGATAATCTAATCGGTTCTTTATCTCTTGTTGATACAGATAGTACACCAATAAAATCAACCGGGCCTTTTGCCACATATGACTATCTTCAAATGTCTCATCGACAACTGCAAAATAATCAATCATTGTCAATATCAGTCTTTCCTTGGCTACCAGTGTTCCATTCTTATTTTGTTTATACGGTGTTACTTTTAATTCTACACCTGCTTTATCAAAATCTGGACGTGCATCATTATTTGTCTGATAGTGGAAGAATCTCTCTTCTATCAGTTCTCCCAAACCACCTTTTCGCTTCTTGTTCTCGTGCTTTACTTCATAATTTGTTGTCTCCCTGACAACCATAGCTTTGGTAATGTCATCCTGCTTACACACATCTGCAAATGTTTTTCCAATCAACCTTTTTGCATATGTTTCAATTGAAATAGGATCCGCTTCATCATACTCTTCCAAATAATTCATCATTACATTTCCTCTTCATCGTTTACTTCTTCCAGTTTCTGATCAAATATCGTCTCTTCTATCACTCTAACACACTGTTCTGTATCTTTCAGAATATCTTTTCCCCAGAAATGTATCACAGTCCACCCCATAAAATTTAATTGCTGGTCCTTTTCTTCATCTCTCTGGATATTTCGCTCTATTTTCTTAACCCAATAATCCGGATTTTTTCCTTTCTCTAATCGTGGCTTCAATATTTCCCAATCTTTTCCATGAAAAAATTCACTGTCACAAAAAATCGCAATACGATACTTCGTCAGAACGATATCCGGTCTCCCCGGCAATTCCTTATAATTTTTTCGATAACGAAATCCCCTATGCCATAGTGCCTTTCTCAACACAACCTCTATACTTGTATCTTTTCCACGTATTCTACTCATGTTTTTATGACTTTTTTCTGTAACTTCGCCATGAAAACGCGGTTCTTTCGTCGGCATAATTTACTCACCCTCAATACCGTATAATCCATTTTATTGTATCAAACTAACAGCCACTATTCAATTCCCTGCAAACAGAAAAAAGACACGTTTTTATTCAACGTGCCCTTTCTCATATCATATTCGATTTTATTTTACAAGTATTCCTTATGCATAAATTATTTCCAGTAATACCATTTCTTCTGCAATATTCTTGATATTATTCATCCTACTCACCCATTCCATCTGATCCCGCATCTTCAATTCTTCCGTCACACCCCACTGTTCAGCCATCTGTTCTACCAACATCTCAACTTTTTCTCTTACTTCTTTATCAACCTGATTCAGATGCTCCGTCAGCTTCCCGGTCAGTACCAGATACTGATACCTTGCACTCCGGTGCTCTTTCAGAAACTTCTTTCGCATTATTCCATATTTCCCATATGTAGGTTCCTCCTCATTGATTTCCAGGTCTGGCAGATAATAATCTCCATGCAATGTGTAGCTCAGTCCGTTCTTTTCATCATAAATCTGTTTCTTCATATCCTTACAACTCCATTCCTCTGTACTTTGCTTTATTCTTCTTAATTTGTGCATTGTGTTCTTCACTTCGTTCTTTCGCCCACGGTATGCGATCACTTATTTTTTTCGGCATTTGCTCTTTCTGCTTTTTTGCTTCAAGTTCCGCCTGCATTCGGATATCGTCCTGCACCAGTCGTTCTACCATATCTTTCCCCAGCATGCGTAAAAGTCGATTATATCTGTCCGCAAGCCCCTGTAGTATTTCTTTCTCACCGGATAATTTCTGATAATCTTTCTGAACTTCTGCCAGTTCCTTTTTTGTTTTTTCATGCTCTTGCTTTTTCTTCTGAAACTTACTTTTCCAACTATCTCTTTCTCTTGTAAGTTCTTTCACCTGTGCAGCCATCGCACCGATTTTGTTTTTCATTTCAATGAATAATGGTTTTATTTTCTTATCCCGGTAAGTTACCGCACGTTCCAATGCTGTAGCTTCCGGCAGAAATGTTTTGATCATTCCATATTCTTTTATTTCCTTACTGACATTATCCATCACTGGTTGCAGGAATTCTCTTCTGTCTTCCAGTTTTTTCAATTCCGTTTCTGCTTTCTCCGCACGTTTTTCCGCTATCTCTTTATCTTTCTGGAACTGAATTTTTTCTTCTTCCAGTAGCTTGATATCTGCCCTTGCTTCTACAATCTGAGAAGTCAATCCTTCATTCTCCACTGTCAGATTTTCTTTTTCCTGTTCCAATTCCTGCACTTCCTTTTTGCGTTCTTTTTTCTTGAAATTATAAACATCCAGATGTTCTTCATGTGTGCCTTTCTGTTCCCATTCAATTCCATGCTGTTTTGCGATTTCAGCCAGCACTTCCTTTTCATGATTTATCCACTGATTCAGTTCTGTATCATGCTTATTTCCACCTTGAAATCCAAGACTTTTCAATGCCTGCTTCAGTGAAACTCTGGTATCCATTCCTTTTCCCTTCCAGTTGGTCACATAAGGAACAAAGTCAATATGCAGATGCGGAGTAGCTTCGTCCTGATGCAGATGGCAGCTAAATACCCGAAGTGTCGGATTCCGTTTCTGGAAGTCTTTCACATATTCGTCCAGTACCTTTACAGCCATATTTCCTTCTAACGTTCCCACTGCCATATCCTCACGATTACCAATCTGGAATATTACTTCATGGAACAGCTTCTCCTGTTTGCCAAGCCGTATCTTTTCATAATAATTGGTAATCTTTCGATTATTTCGTTTTCCAACATTGTATCTCTCCACAGCCTCATCAAACAACTCTTTGTAAACTTCTTTCAGATTTTCATCTCGGTAACAGATATTATATTGGGTTCTTTCCGGATTCACATTTTCCGCTTTAAATGCCCTTCTATTGTGAGCCAGTGAACCTGGCCCAACCATACCACACATTGTTCGTTTCATCATCATACGCTTTTCCTTTCTCTCTAAAACTAGTGCCCGATAGGGCACATAAATTTGTATCTCTGCCAATTATGGCACAAAATATATTTATCGCCGGATACGGCGGTTTTGTTACTTTTGTCAAAAGTAACGCAAAAGCACTTTCGACAGCCGTACCGTCCATCAAAAGTCCCCTTGCGACCTGCGGTGCTATTCCTCCCGTTGGTCGGCTTATATTTCATCCGATATCATCTTGTAAACGAAAGCTGTAAACAGAGGCAAAAACATTTTAAAACTTAACTTTTTAAATTTTTTTCTAAAGTTCCGTTTGCATCGTTTACAATAATCTTTACTAAAACGGTATCTCCAATTGTTTCGGCACTTCCATAAATCCATCCTTGTCTTTTTTCTCAGTACCTTCTATTCGTTTCCATGACCGCTGGATGCTATATTCCTTTCCAAAACGGTGAGTACCGTGTTGTTTCCATCCTTCTATTGCATTGTTCATAATATTTGCGATTTCCTTGCTTTCCCACTGTTTCATCTCACCTGTCCGATGCAGTGCATCATCAAACAAAAGCTTTGTACATACATAATCGTCTTCATAGTCATCAAGAAACGCCTGGATAATTCCTGCATTTGTATCTTCCGGCATAAACTCTTTCTGCAGTTTCTTCGCTTCTTCCTCAATCTCTTTTGTAAAACTGAGGTATACATTTCCCTGTTGATAAAGCACCATAGCCTCTGCCCATGCCTGTATAATATAAGCTCTGCTCTCTTCTTCATTGTCTAGAATATGAACTTTTGCTTTTGTTATATCTGTCATAACCGGGGCAAATCTCCTGTTTCCGGTTCTATCCAATGGAAGAAAATTTAGGTCATTCGATGTTCCGCAAAATACACACTGCCGTGGTCTGTCCTCTGGATAAACCTCATAAGGAACTTTGTAAGTTTCTTTCTGTCTGCTTAGAAACGATTTGATCTGTTCAATGTTCTTTGCAGTCACAGTTGCTTTCATTTCTCCCATCTCTATAATCCAATGGTTCTGTAATTTTCGATAAATATTTTCATCATCCAGGTGATCCAGATTGTCACTGAACCAATCGTCATTTATTGCCAGATATTTGAAAAATGTAGATTTCCCGGCTCCCTGACTTCCTACCAGGCAAAGCATAATATCATACTTTATTCCTGGTTCATATATCCTGGATATTGCTGCAAGCATATGCATTTTCATCACACCAGTCGTATAACTGTTCTTTTCAGCTCCCAAAAACCGTGGAAGTAAATTCTCAATTCGTGGAACGCCATCCCACATTAGGCCCTCCAGATAATCTCGAATCGGATGATACTTATTTTCATTGGAAACAATATCCACTCCTTTTTTTATTACTCGTTCACTAGTAATCTCATAATTATCTTCCAGATACATCTTCAGATTACTATCGTCCGTATCGGTCACTGTGAGGCTCTCGCTTCTCCGTTCCCAAGGCACCTCTTTCACAATGTCCATTCTTCCGGAAAGTTCATTCCTCTTAATCGCTTTTTTCAATACCGGATCATTTTGAAGTACTGTTACACAATTCCTGATTGTCTGCTTTGTTCTTCCTTTATCCGTATGCTCCAACATATTATTGACATCTTCTGTTGTAAGCATTTCCTCGTTCACAATATCTTCTAATTCCATCAAGGACTTCTCGCTGATATTCGTTAATTCTTTCTTCAATTTTTTCAACCTCCCTTCTCTTCATCTTGAAAAACTCTACAATCTCTTCTCCTGTTCCAAACATCAGCACGTCCAGATAGTCATTTATCTTTCTTTCATTTGCCAATGCCTCCGTAAATAATTCGTGCCACTCTTCATCTGGTTCTGGT
>ENA-OQKN01000902-OQKN01000902.1-human-gut-metagenome-genome-assembly--contig:-NODE-902-length-21158-cov-3.900908_pt1 | contig 21158 bp, 20 predicted proteins | sample MGYA00242776_ERZ504794 | MGnify/ENA primary metagenome ERZ504794 (study PRJEB26092, sample SAMD00036434) | human gut metagenome | host: Homo sapiens | study: EMG produced TPA metagenomics assembly of... | reverse complement strand
TTTGGTTTACTCTCAGCAGAGGAATATCTTTGTAAAGCGAGATGTCAAGTTAACTGAACCGCCGGATGCGGAACCGCATGTCCGGTGGTGTGAGAGGTCGGCGGCAAAAGCCGTCTCCTACTCGATCATTTCATCAGGTTGAAGCCAGGCGGATTAAATGCTATAATTATCAGATAACAGGCAATTGAAATAAAATATTTTTTACAAAAATAAAAAGTTGATAGCATGTCTGACAGGTATGGCAATGATGGCAGGAATTCTCAGTGGATGTGGAGGCAGTATCGGTAAGTCATCCGAACCGGTTACGCTCACTGTGTGGACATACTATAACGGCGAACAGCTTGATGCGTTTAATGCGCTTGTAGATTCTTTTAATGACACAGTCGGCAAGGAAAAGGGAATCGTAGTTGAGAGTTCCAGTCAGGGAAGTGTTAATGACCTGGAAACAAATGTTATGGCAGCAGCAGAGGAAAAAGTAGGTGCTTCCGATATGCCGGCTATTTTTTCTGCATATGCGGACACAGCTTATAAACTGGATGAGATGGGCAAAGTCGTCGACCTCAGTGAGTATCTGACAGAGGATGAACAGACAGACGAGCCAAACGATGGCAAGGCATTGTTCGGCTGTGATGCGATGGCAAACTACATGCTGGTAGGAGCAAAGCAGCTTGGAGGAAGCCTGTTCGAAGTCAAAGACGGCAAGATGGGCCTGAATTTTGATAAGGATATTGTTCGGAAACTTATGACAGATAGTTTTTATGTACATAATTCTCCTTGTTTTCCATATAATAACCATACAGCACGGAATATGGAAAAACAACAGGAGGAACATAACCTATATGAAAGCTACAGGAATCGTCCGCCGCATCGATGACCTTGGAAGAGTTGTGATTCCAAAAGAGATTCGGCGCACACTGAGGATCAAGGAGGGAACCCCGCTGGAGATTTTTACAGACAGAGAAGGCGAGGTTATCCTCAAGAAATATTCTCCGATCGGAGAGCTGAGTATTTTTGCAAAGGAATATGTGGAGGCTCTGGCACAGACGACAGGCATGATGGCATGCATCACAGATCATGACCAGGTGGTGGCAGCTTCAGGACACGGCAGCCGTGAATACGAGGGCAAGGGAATCAGCCGTGAGCTGGACCGGGTTATCGCAGAACGGGAAATGAAGTGCTACTACGGAGAAGAAAAAGGCAAGATAGCACTGGTCGAAAATCAGAAAGAAAATAAAGCAGGTCTGATCATACAGCCGATCATCTGTGCAGGAGACGCGATCGGTTCGGTTGCACTTGTCGGAAAAAGTAACGGGGAAAGACCAGGAAATTCGGAGAAGATGCTGGTACAGACGGCAGCAGGATTTCTTGGACGGCAGATGGAACAATAAAAATACCGGAGATTCTTTGAGTGAAAAAAGAATCTCCGGTGTTTCTGTTTTTATCAGCACTTCTCAGCAATTTCATAGATCAGGCGTTCAGTATCCTCCCATCCAAGACACGGATCGGTGATAGAGCATCCAGGGGTCATGTGGTCGCTGATGTCCTGGCGTCCTTCGAGCAGGTAGCTCTCGATCATGACACCTTTGACAAGTTTGTGAAGTTCCGGATTGCAGTTGCGGCTGTGGAGAACTTCGTTTACGATACGGATCTGCTCCTTGTATTTCTTGTTGGAGTTAGAATGGTTGGCATCAATGATGACAGCCGGGTTCTTGAGATCCTTCTGGCTGTACAGGTTGTAGAGTCGGATCAGATCTTCATAATGATAGTTCGGAATTGCCTGTCCATACTGGTTGACACCTCCACGGAGGATGGTGTGGGCCAGGTCGTTACCGGATGTCTCAACATCACATCCACGATAAATGAAATGATGCGGATGCTGTGCAGCAGTGACGGAATTAAGCATAACGGAGAGGTCGCCGCTGGTCGGGTTCTTCATGCCGACCGGGATATCCATTCCGCTGGCGGTAAGGCGGTGCTGCTGGTTCTCAACAGAGCGTGCGCCGACAGCCTCGTAAGAGAGGATATCGTCGAGGTAACTTCTGTTTTCCGGGTAAAGCATTTCATCGGCAGATGAAAGTCCTGTTTCCTGCATAACGCGCATGTGCATCTTACGGATCGCGATGATGCCGGCAAGAAGGTCAGGAGCTTTGTCCGGATCCGGCTGATGGAGCATTCCTTTGTATCCATCTCCGGTAGTACGCGGTTTGTTGGTGTAAACACGCGGGATGATCATTAACTTATCAGAAACTTTGTCAGCGACTTTCTTGAGGCGGTTGACGTATTCGCAGACAGTATCCTCGTTGTCTGCAGAGCAAGGACCTACAAGTACAACAAATTTATCAGATTCACCGGTAAAGATACGGCGGATCTCTTCGTCACGAGCCTGTTTGACTGCTTTTAATTCATCGCTGAGCGGGTATTCGTTTTTCAGGACTTCCGGAAGTGGAAGTTCATGATTGATCTTCATAGACATGATGTATTTCCTCCAGTGTATAGATGGCACCTTTATATATGTGAAAGGTGTTTTTTCAATCTAACACAGTATAACATGTCATAAAGAAAAAATCTAGCAAATTAATGCGTTAAACTGTAAAAGTATCAATTTGTCGAATTTAAGAGTATTTTTGCAAGAAAAAGCCAGGGGGACATATTTAGAGCTACAAACTCCGTCCCCCTGGTCACTCAATCGAGTGCTTTCTCGCTCATTTCTTCGAGTAGGTTTTTCTTGATGTCATATAATTTCTGAGAAAGATCTACATATACTTTCTGAGGATTTACCAGTCGGCGGGATTCATCCCAGAGGGTGTTCTGTTCTTTCTTGCAGTATTCGCGAAGTTCCATAACTTCCGGTGAAGTGTAGACACGTTTGCCCTCGCGGATTACCGGAACCAGAAGTTCACGAAGCTCATAAGTGCCGCCAAGAACCTTGGTCTTCTTCCAGGTGTCAGATGGGTCGAAGATGATCATGGTTTCTTCCGGATCAAAAACTTCGTCTGCCATACAGATGAGGTCTGCCTTGATCTTACCGGTGGATTTGCTGTAGATACGGTAAACGGTCTTGTTGCCCGGGTTGGTGACTTTCTCTGTGTTTTCGGAAAGCTTGATCTTTGGTGTGAAGGTGGAGCTTCCTGCGTCCTTGACTGCGGCAAGTTTGTATACACCGCCGAAAGCCGGGTTGTCACTGCTGGTGATCAGGTTGGTTCCTACACCCCAGGAGTTGATCTTGGCATCCTGTGTCTTGAGGCTGTCGATCAGGTACTCATCCAGATCGCTGGAAGCGGAAATCGTCGCATCGTCAAATCCGGCAGCAGCCAGCATCTTGTAGGCTTCTTTGGAAAGGTATGCGAGGTCACCGCTGTCGATACGGATTCCATAGTGTGTCAGTTTGATTCCTTCTTCACGCATTTCCTCGAAAACGCGGATCGCATTCGGGACACCGGATTTGAGTACATCGTAGGTGTCGACCAGAAGTGTACAGGAATTCGGGTACATCTTGGCGTAAGTCTTGAATGCAGTGTATTCATCCGGGAAACTCATGATCCAGCTGTGGGCGTGTGTACCAAGCACAGGAACATTGAACATCTGACCGGTCAGAACGTTGGAAGTTCCGGCACATCCGCCGATCACTGCGGCACGTGCACCATAGATACCTGCGTCCGGTCCCTGTGCACGGCGAAGACCAAATTCCATGATCCCGTCACCGCGTGCCGCATAGCAGACACGAGCCGCTTTGGTAGCGATAAGGCTCTGGTGGTTGATGATATTGAGGATTGCAGTCTCGACAAGCTGTGCTTCCATGATCGGAGCGATAACCTTGACAAGCGGCTCTCTTGGGAATACGACAGTTCCTTCCGGAATTGCGTAGATATCTCCGGTAAAACGGAAAGTGCTCAGATATTCCAGGAAATCTTCTTCAAAAATATTAAGACTTCTGAGGTAATCAATATCTTCTGTTTCAAAGTGAAGATTCTCGATATACTCGATCATCTGTTCCAGACCTGCTGTGATCGCGAAGCTTCCCCCGCATGGATTGACACGATAGAACATGTCGAAGATAACAGTCTGGTTGGTTGGGTTTTTGAAATAACCCTGCATCATCGTTAATTCATATAAATCTGTGAGCAGGGTCAGGTTGGTTGCTCTCATCCAGTTTCTCCTTTATTAAGCGAATAGATCACAGATGCCGGCTTGTAAAGGCATCCTGTATCAAAATGTAAAACCATTATAGCATTATTTTACACGATCAGCACTAATATTTTACATAAACCACCAATTATTTGCCGACAAAAGGAACGTTAAATTGACATAAGATATGCAATACTTTATTATTAAGATAAAGGCAGTATACAATTAGCTGCCATTGGGAAAGCGGGGGATTTACATTATGGATAATATTTTTATGGAGGACAGAAAGCCGATCCAGTTCGAGGAATATCTGAAATATGATGAGAACAGCAGGGGAAATCTGGGAGAGGAATTACCGGTTCGCGTATATCGTTTACTGGAATATTCTCTCAAGGAAGAACTGCTCAGAAGATACGGCAAGGATGAGCAGGTAGAAGTATTCCGCAGCGCCGGACGTATGGCAGGAGAATATTTTGCAAAAAATATGCTTAATCTGGATCAGCCGATGGATCAGTTTGTAAGTGAACTTCAGAACAAGATGAAAGAGCTTAAGATGGGTGTTCTGAGAATTGAGGATGTAGATGAGGAGAGCGGCAAGATCATCCTTACAGTAGCAGAGGACGCGGACTGTTCCGGACTTCCTGTGCTTGGAGAGACTGTCTGCAATTATGACGAGGGATTTATCGCCGGAATCTTGTCTGTATATTCCGGCAAACAGTATACAGCGATCGAGGTAGACTGCTGGGCTACAGGAGATAGAGTATGCCGTTTTCATGCTAATGTAGAAGAATAAGCGTTGTCGCTTACATAGTTCCATTCTGCAAAGCGTGTGGTCATGAAATGCCGATAATGAATGGAACCAGGAGAATTTTTTTATGGAAGAAAAAAACTGTAAGTTATTGTTTGAGTATTTAAGAGATATATTGTATGACCCGAAAGTAAAGATGCTGGATGTAAATGAACTGGATGAGCCTTACCAGAAACTGGGACTTGGTCTGAATTATCTGGAAAGGGCAGTCAAGGAAATGAAGGCTTACTCTGCGGCATTGTCCAAGGGGGATCTTTCGGGTTTTACACCTTCCAGAGAAAATTTTCTGTGTGAAAACCTCAAAAATATCCACGCAAATCTGAATCACCTCACCTGGCAGGCAAAGCAGGTTGCCAAGGGAGATTATTCCCAGACCGTGTCATATCTTGGCGAATTCTCAGAGGCTTTTAATACGATGACGAAACAGCTCCGTGAGAGAGAAATGATTTTGGAACGCAAAGCCGAGGCTGAGAAACGTCATGCAGAGATGGCAGAGAGTTATAATCAGCTTCTGATGGAACTGATCGCCCGAAGCGAGGAGGAGATCCTCGTGACGAGTCTGGACGGGCAGGAAGTATTTTACTGCAACCGCGCGGTTGATGTGAAGAAGCGGGGAATCTATCGGATCTGCATGGAACAGACGGCAAGGATCGCTGACGGAGAGCATGGTCAGCTGGAGTCTTATGAGTGGGACTGGGAAGCTGAGGATTCCGAGGACAGATTTTACCGGATCACGACAGGTATGATGAAGTGGCAGGGCAGGAAGGCCTATACACATATCATTCAGGAAGTGACTGTGGCAAGCCGTATGCGATGAGTTTCAGCTGTGGGATCGTGGAAGTGCCGAAGGCACATGAGGAAACTTCTCCGGAAACAATTCTGGAGGAAGCAGACCGGATCATGTACCAGCAGAAACGGGAGCATAAGAAAATTTATCAGGAAGAAATGGGAAGTACACCCGAAAAAGGCTGATTTTATGCGGGTTTTCAGGAAAATCAAAATTTTTTTAAAAAAATTAAAAAAAGGGGTTGATTTTTTTGAAACCCTGTAATATAATAACATTCGTCGCGAGCGATAAGAAATAAAAAACGCAAGCGAATGAATGAAGGGCTATCGCCAAACGGTAAGGCAACGGACTCTGACTCCGTCAGTTCAAGGTTCGAATCCTTGTAGCCCTGCTACTTAAGCACCTCAGATGAGGTGCTTTTTTTCTGCCTATTTATGAAACTCTTTGAAGGCGATCGGAGCAGGCTGTTTTTTGTGATGTTCTCCGATCTGTTTTTCCATCCAGACCATATTATACCAGGTATCAAATTTGTAACCGCACTGATAAAATTCTCCTACAAGACGGTATCCCATATGTGAATGAAACTCAACACTGTTATTATCCAGATGAGCATCGGCGGAAGGTGTATAGGCGATGCAGGCATTCATATTGAGGATTCCCTGAGCTTTGAGTGTCTGTTCCAGAGCATCGTGCAGGAGTCTGCCGATTCCCATGTGCTTGCAGTTCTGATCGACATAGATCGAAGTTTCTACAGCCCAGTCGTAAGCGGCACGCTCGTGGAACGGGCTGGCGTAGGCATAGCCAAGGATCTGGCTGTTTTTTTCTGCGACGAGGTATGGATATTTTTCCAGAGTATGGTGGATTCTGGATGTAAACTCTTCTATAGATGGCACATCGTATTCAAAGGTGATGGCAGTGTTTTCGACATAAGGTGCGTAGATCGCGAGAAGAGCCGGGGCATCGGATTCCCTGGCGGTGCGGATCGTGATTTTTTCATCAGATGACATGAAAGGTTCCTCCTTGATTTCCTTTAAATATTTTATCATGATTATAGCACCTGAAAGGAAAAATAACAGAGGAAAAAATGTGTTGTTCTGACGGTTGCAAATAAAAACGGGAAATGGTAAAGTTTACTGAGAAATAATTATAGATTTTGGTAACTATTCAGCAGTAGAAATGAAAGCGGGGATATATATGGCATACAGTTTCAGCGGGAGAGTCCGCTACAGTGAAATCGGAGAAAATGGTCTGTTGACACTGCCGGGAGTTCTGAATTATTTTCAGGACTGCAGTACTTTTCAGTCGGAAGAAGTAGGTCTTGGAATGGAAGTCCTCAAGGAATGGAAAAGATTCTGGGTATTATCCGCATGGCAGGTGATCGTGGACCGCTATCCGTATCTGGGAGAAGAAATCACCACTTCGACCTGGGCGTATGGATTTCGGAGTTTCCTGGGAATGCGTAATTTCTGCATGGAAACAAAGGGTGGAGAACGGCTCGCCTATGCCAATACGTACTGGACCTATATCAATGCGGAAAACGGGCTTCCTGTCAAACTGACGGAGCGCGATACCGCGGCATACGGGCTGGAACCAAAACTGGATATGGATTATGCACCCCGCAAGATCAAACTACCGGGCGAGTATGAGCAGCAGGAGGCTTTTGCTGTGCAGAAGCATCATCTGGACACGAATCATCATGTAAATAACTGCCAGTACGTCCAGATGGCGATGGATTATCTGCCGGCAGATTTCAGGATCCATCAGATGCGCGCAGAATATAAGCAGCAGGCAAGACTTCACGATGTGATCTGCCCGGCGCGCGCTGTGGAAGACACAAAGACAACGATTCTTCTGAATGACCAGAAGAGTGAACCATATGCAATTGTAGAGTTTATGTAATAAAAAACATTGGAGGATTTTTATGATCGAATTAGGAAAAAAACAGACGCTGCAGGTAGTAAAAACAGTAGATTTCGGTGTATACCTGGCAGAAGATATGAACGCAGATACCAAACATCAGGTACTTCTTCCTGCAAAGCAGGTTCCGGCAGGTACAAAAGCCGGTGACAAGCTGGAAGTTTTTATTTACAAGGATTCACAGGATCGAATGATCGCAACTACAAATGAGCCGCGCCTGACAGTTGGAGAAGCAGGACTTCTCAGAGTAAAACAGGTGACAAAGATCGGTGCATTTCTGGACTGGGGGCTGGAGAAGGATCTTCTGCTTCCATATCATGAGCAGACAACAAGAATCTTTGAGGGACAGGAATGCCTGGTTGCTGTTTATGTGGACAAGAGCAGCAGACTTTGTGCAACAATGAAAGTTTATCCGTATCTTTCCCAGGAGACACCTTACAAAGAGGGCGACCGCGTGAAGGGCAGAGTTTACCAGATCAGCGATAACTTCGGTGTTTTTGTTGCTGTAGATAATAAATATTCTGCGCTGATCCCGGCAAGAGAGGCAAAAGGAAAATACCGCCCGGGAACTGTCCTTGACCTTCGTGTGACCAAGGTCAAAGAAGATGGAAAAATGGATGTCAGCGATCGTGAGGAAGCATACATTCAGATCAATGAAGATGCAGAAAGTGTGTTCAGCATTATCGAAGAATTTGCAGGAGTTCTTCCATTTGATGACAAGGCTTCACCGGAAGTCATCCGCAGAGAGTTCGGTCTGAGCAAAAATGCATTTAAACGTGCGGTAGGACATCTGCTCAAAGAAGGCAAGATCGAGATCAAAGACCGCCGTATCTACATTGTTAAGTAATTGGGCATAGTAAAGGATAAAAATATGAATTTTACACATCTTCATGTTCATACAGAATACAGCCTTCTGGATGGCTCCAACAAGATCCAGGAGTATGTGAACAGAGTCAGGGAACTTGGTATGGACAGTGCTGCGATCACAGACCATGGAGTTATGTATGGTGTGATCGATTTTTACCGTGCGGCGCGGGCAGCAGGGATCAATCCGATCCTTGGCTGCGAGGTTTATGTGGCTCCGGGATCCCGTTTTGACCGTGAGATCGGGAGCGGAGATGATCGTTATTACCATCTTGTTCTTCTTGCAGAAAATAACCAGGGCTATGCGAACCTGATGAAAATCGTGTCCAAAAGTTTCGTGGAAGGTTTCTATTATAAACCGCGTGTGGATCTGCAGCTTCTTGAAAAATATCATGAAGGTCTGATCGCTCTGAGTGCCTGCCTTGCGGGTGAAGTGGCGAGATTTCTTACCAGAGGGATGTATGAGGATGCAAAAGCGGCTGCACTGAGATACCAGGATATTTTTGGAAAGGGAAACTTTTTCCTGGAACTGCAGGATCATGGAATTCCCGAGCAGCAGAATGTAAATCAGCAGCTGCTCAAGATGCACCGTGAGACAGGGATCGAACTGGTTGCGACCAATGACGTTCATTATACACTGGCAGAGGATGCACAGCCGCACGATGTACTGCTGTGCCTTCAGACAGGTAAGAAACTGTCCGATGAAAACAGAATGCGATATGATGGCGGGCAGTATTATGTAAAATCTCCGGAGGAAATGGAAAGGCTTTTTCCTTATGCGACAGAGGCTCTGGAGAATACGCATAAGATTGCAGAGAGGTGTCATGTAGAGATTGAGTTTGGTGTCACCAAACTGCCAAAATTTGATGTTCCGGAGGGATATACTTCCTGGGAATATCTAAATGAACTTTGTTTCAAAGGGCTGGAAGAGCGTTACCAGCCAGTGACCGAAGAGCTGAAAGAACGCCTGAATTACGAGCTTTCCACGATCAAAAACATGGGTTACGTGGATTACTTCCTGATCGTGTGGGATTTTATCCGGTATGCGCGAGATCATGACATTATGGTAGGACCGGGACGTGGCTCTGCGGCAGGAAGCCTGGTTGCTTATACGCTTGGGATCACACAGCTTGACCCGATCCGTTATGACCTTCTGTTTGAGCGTTTCCTGAATCCGGAACGAGTTTCCATGCCTGATATCGACGTGGATTTCTGTTTCGAAAGACGACAGGAAGTGATTGATTATGTTCGCCGTAAGTACGGCGATGACTGCGTGGTTCAGATCGTTACTTTTGGTACGCTGGCGGCGCGGGGTGTTATCCGTGATGTAGGCCGTGTGATGGACCTTCCGTATGCACAGGTCGATACGATCGCCAAGATGATCCCGCAGGAGCTGAATATCACGATCGACAAGGCTCTCAAGATGAATCCGGAGCTCAAAAAAACTTATGAGGACCAGCCGGAGATCCATGACCTGATCGATACTGCCAGGAGACTGGAAGGACTGCCGCGTCATACTTCCATGCATGCGGCAGGTGTTGTTATCAGCCAGAAGGATGTTTCAGAGTATGTGCCGCTTTCGAGGGCGCAGGACGGTTCGATCGTTACACAGTTTACGATGACAACGCTGGAAGAACTGGGACTTCTCAAGATGGATTTCCTGGGACTTCGTACTTTGACGGTTATCCAGAATGCAGTGCATCTGATCGAGCAGGATACTGGTGTTCATCTTGATATGCAGCAGATTGATTATAATGACAAAAAAGTACTTGATTCACTGGGAACGGGACGTTCTGACGGTGTATTCCAGCTGGAAAGTGCGGGTATGAAAAACTTCATGAAGGAACTGAAGCCGCAGAGTCTTGAGGATGTGATCGCGGGAATTTCCCTGTACCGTCCGGGTCCGATGGATTTTATCCCGCAGTATATCCGTGGCAAGAACCATCCGGATACGATCCAGTATGACTGCCCGCAGCTGGAGCCGATCCTGAAGCCGACATATGGCTGTATCGTATATCAGGAGCAGGTTATGCAGATCGTACGTAATCTGGCAGGTTACACGCTTGGACGAAGCGACCTGGTGCGCCGTGCGATGTCCAAGAAAAAAGCCGCAGTAATGGAAAAAGAGCGCCAGAACTTTGTTTATGGAAATGAAGCAGAGGGCGTTCCGGGCTGTATTGCAAATGGTATTTCTGAGCAGGTTGCAAACAAGATCTACGATGAGATGATCGATTTTGCAAAGTATGCGTTCAATAAATCGCATGCGGCTGCGTATGCGGTGGTTTCGTATCAGACTGCTTTTCTGAAATATTATTATCCGGTGGAATTTATGGCTGCGCTCATGACATCCGTTATAGAAATGCCGAACAAGGTGGCTGAGTATATCCAGGTCTGCCGTCAGATGGGGATCAGCATTCTGCCACCGGATGTGAATTGTGGAATTTATGGATTTTCTGTCGACCATGGTGCGATCCGTTATGGACTTTCTGCGATCAAGAGTGTGGGACGTCCGGTCATCAATGCTCTCGTAGAGGAGAGGGAAAAGAACGGAACGTACCGCTCGCTCAAGGATTTCATTGAGAGACTGACAGGAATTGTCAATAAGAGAGCTATCGAGAACTTTATCAAGGCCGGAGCACTGGACTGTCTGGAAGGCAACCGCCGCCAGAAGATGAATGTTTATGGTCAGATCGTGGACAGTATCGCGCAGGAGAAGAAGAATTCTTTTGCGGGGCAGATGAGTCTTTTTGATCTGGTCAGTGATGAAGACAAGAAGGATTTCGAGATCCGGATGCCGAATGTCGGAGAGTATGACAAAGAGATGGTTCTTGCCTTTGAAAAAGAGGTTCTTGGAATTTACCTGAGCGGGCATCCGCTGGAAGGATATCGTGGGATCATGGACAAGATGATCTCTGCCAAAACAACTGATTTCCAGCCGGATGGAGAGAGCGGGATCCCGAAGGTATATGATGGTCAGAAGGTTATCATAGGCGGAATGATCACGGAGAGAACGATCAAATATACGAGAAATAACAAGGTCATGGCATTTCTGACAGTGGAAGACCTTGTAGGAACCGTGGAAGTCGTTGTTTTTCCACGGGATTACGAGAAATGGCAGACGCTGATCACCGATGATGCCAGAGTCTTCATCCAGGGCCGCGTCAACGCAGAAGATGACAGACCAAGTAAACTGATCCTCGAAAAAGTCCATTCTTTTGAGGATATTCCGAGAGAGATCTGGATACAGTTTAAGGATAAAGCAGAGTACAGTGCGGCAGAAGCAGAACTCCAGAGTTTCCTGCAATCCGCCTCAGGAACTTCAGCCGTCGTCATCTATCTGAAAGACGTCAAAGCAATGAAGCGCCTCCCGGCAGCCTTCTGCATCCGGATCAACGAAGAAATTCTGAGTGAACTCAAGAAAAAATATGGGGAATCCAATGTTAAAGTTGTGGAAAGAGTATTGAAAAACTTCTAAAAATGCTTTACACTATACAACGAATATGTGTAGAACAGATAACTAAGATTTCCTATTATATGGGAATCTGGAGATGGAGGAAAGAATCATGGCAGAGAAACAGATAAAAACCATCGGCGTACTCACAAGTGGTGGTGATGCTCCAGGAATGAACGCTGCAATTCGTGCAGTTGTAAGAAGAGGTCTCAGCAGCGGACTTAATGTCAAAGGTATTTATAAAGGATACAACGGTCTTCTGAATGAAGAAATCGTTGATATGACTGCCAGAGACGTATCTGATACAATCGAACGAGGCGGTACAATTCTTTACACAGCAAGATGTGCAGAGTTCCGTACACCGGAAGGACAGCAGAGAGGTGCTGAGATCTGTAAGAAACATGGAATCGATGGACTGGTAGTTATCGGTGGAGACGGTTCTTTTGCAGGTGCACAGAAGCTGGCTAATCTTGGTATCAACACTATCGGTGTTCCTGGTACAATTGACCTGGATATCGCTTGTACAGAGTATACAATCGGATTCGATACAGCAGTTAACACAGCTATGGAAGCAATCGACAAAGTTCGTGATACTTCTACTTCTCATGAGAGATGCAGTATCATCGAGGTTATGGGACGTAATGCAGGATACCTTGCTATGTGGTGCGGTATCGCAAACGGTGCAGAGGACGTTCTGATCCCTGAGAAATACGATTACGACGAGCAGAAACTGATCAACAACATCATCGCAAGCCGTAAAGCAGGAAAGAAACATCACATCATCGTTAATGCTGAGGGTATCGGACATTCTGAGGCAATGGCAAGACGTATCGAGGCTGCAACAGGTATCGAGACTCGTGCTACAATTCTTGGACACATGCAGCGTGGTGGTAACCCGACATGTAAAGACCGTGTATATGCATCTATGATGGGAGCTCTTGCAGTAGACCTTCTGGTTGCAGGCAAATCCTGTCGAGTTGTAGGATATCGTCATGGTGAATTTATGGACTTCGACATCAACGAAGCTCTTGCCATGCAGAAAGACGTATCTCCGTACATGTGGGAGGTATGTAATTCTCTTTCTCATAATTACAATAAGAAATAATATAACGTGTATTTTACAGCGGAGGCCACCGTCAGGCGGTCTCCGTTTCAGATTAAAGGAGAAATTATGATTACCAGTGCACAGAATACACAGGTCAAAAATATCATAAAATTAAATCAGAAGGCGAAGGCAAGACGAGAACAGAAACTTTTTGTCGCAGAAGGCAGAAAGATGTTTCTGGAAGCACCGGAGAATCTGATCGACAAGATCTATGTGGCAGAATCCATGCTCGACGACGAAGAAGTCATGGAAAAAGTCCGCAGATTTTCCTGGGAATCCGTAGAGAACGGTGTTTTCCGGCAGATGTGTGATACACAGACTCCGCAGGGAATCCTTACAGTTCTCAGACAGCCATCCTACCAGATGCAGGATCTTCTGAAGGAAAAAAATCCACTGATCATGGTGCTGGAAGATCTTCAGGATCCGGGCAACGCCGGAACAATCATAAGAACCGGCGAAGGCGCAGGAGTCAGCGGCGTTTTTCTTACAAAGACCTGTGTGGATATCACGAATCCTAAGGTGATCCGTGCAACTATGGGTTCTGTGTACAGAATCCCTTTTTTATATGTAGAAGATGTGGTATCATTAAAGCAGCAGCTTCAGGACAGAGGAATCCGTTTTTTTGCCGCACATTTACAGGGAAAAAATTCTTATGACAGGGAAGACTATAAAGGCGGAACTGCATTTCTCATCGGAAACGAAGGCAAGGGTCTCACCGACCAGGCGGCAGAAGCGGCCGACTGCCTGATCCGGATCCCAATGTGTGGACAGGTGGAATCACTCAACGCAGCTATGGCAGCGGGAATCCTTATGTACGAAGCGGCAAGGCAGCGCAGAAACTAAAAGGCTGTATTATTTTATAGCCGGAAGGAGGGCCTATGGATCTTTTGTTGTGGCTTGGGATTCTGGCAGTTCTTCTGATCATAGAAGCAGCAACGGTGGGGCTGGTAACAGTCTGGTTTGCAGGAGGTGCGCTGGCAGCAGCGATCGCTTCCGGGGCAGGCGCAGGTGCTGTCACACAGTGGCTGTTGTTTCTGGCAGTATCCCTGGTATTATTGTTTTTTACCAGACCGCTTGCTGTCAGATATATGAAACGGGGAATTCCCAGAACAAATGTGAATAGCCTGATCGGCAAGAAAGCCGTCGTCATTCAGAAAATCGACAATTTGTCCCAGACAGGGCAGGTTCGTATCAACGATATCGAATGGATGGCAAGAACGGAATCCGATGGAGAGAAAATTCCGGAGGAATCAGTAGTAGAGATCGAAGCAGTTCGAGGAGTGAAACTGATCGTAAAAAAATGTAAGGAGGAATTGTAGTATGGGCGGACTTATTTTTTTAGTTGTTATTATCGTGATCGTTCTGTGGGTGCTTGCATCCTGTGTTCGGATCGTGCCGCAGGCATATGCGATGGTAGTAGAGCGTCTTGGTGCTTACAAGGAAACCTGGAATACAGGAATCCATTTTAAGACACCGTTTATCGACCGTGTTGCAAGACGTGTCAATCTGAAGGAACAGGTAGTGGATTTTCCACCGCAGCCGGTTATCACAAAGGATAACGTAACCATGCAGATCGATACTGTTGTATTTTTCCAGATCACAGATCCGAAGTTATTCGCTTATGGTGTGGAAAATCCGATCATGGCGATCGAGAATCTTTCTGCGACAACACTGCGAAATATCATCGGTGACATGGAACTTGACGAGACACTGACATCCCGTGAGACGATCAATACCAAGATGCGTGCTTCTCTGGATGTTGCGACAGACCCATGGGGAATCAAAGTAAACCGTGTAGAGCTCAAAAACATCATTCCACCGGCTGCCATTCAGGAAGCCATGGAGAAACAGATGAAAGCAGAGCGTGAACGACGAGAAGCGATCCTTCGTGCAGAAGGTGAGAAGAAATCCACGATTCTTGTTGCAGAAGGTCACAAGGAATCTGCAATCCTGGATGCTGAAGCAGAGAAACAGGCTGCGATCCTCCGTGCAGAAGCACAGAAGGAAAAAATGATCAAAGAAGCCGAAGGCCAGGCAGAAGCTGTGCTTAAAGTTCAGAAAGCAAATGCCGAGGGAATCCGAATGATCCGTGAGGCTGGTGCAGACCAGGCAGTTCTCACACTGAAGAGTCTTGAAGCATTCGCCAAAGCAGCCGACGGCAAAGCGACCAAGATCATCATCCCATCAGAGATCCAGGGGGTGGCAGGGCTTGCTTCCTCCCTTAAGGAGATCATCACAGAAGAACCAAAATCACAAAATTAAATACAGAAACTATGAGGAAGAGGAGAGATTATCATGAATTTAAAAGGACGTAATTTTCTGACACTCAAAGATTTTACACCGGAGGAGATCACATACCTGATCGACCTGGCTGCTGAGTTAAAAGCAAAGAAAAAAGCCGGAGAGCTTCATGAATATTACAAAGGCAAAAACATTGCCCTGATCTTCGAAAAAACAAGTACCAGAACACGTTGTGCATTCGAAGTAGCTGCTCATGACCTTGGAATGGGCAGTACATACCTGGACCCGACCGGTTCTCAGATCGGCAAGAAAGAGAGCATCGCAGATACAGCAAGAGTTCTCGGAAGAATGTACGAAGGAATCGAATACAGAGGTTTCGGACAGGAGATCGTCGAAGAACTTGCCAAATACGCAGGAGTTCCGGTATGGAATGGTCTGACAAATGAATATCATCCGACACAGATGCTTGCTGATATGCTGACGATCCGTGAGCATTTCGGAGATCTCAAAGGCCGTCGTCTTGTATACATGGGAGATGCCCGTTACAACATGGGTAACTCACTGATGATCGCATGCTCCAAACTGGGAATGCATTTCGTTGCATGCACAACAAAGAAATACTTCCCGAATCAGGAACTTGTAGATCTTTGCAAGACATACGCAGAGGCTTCCGGCGGAAGCATCACTCTGACAGAGGATGTTGAAGCAGGAACCAAGGATGCAGATGTTATCTACACAGATGTATGGGTATCCATGGGTGAGCCGGACGAAGTATGGGAAGAGCGTATCAGAGAACTGACTCCATACAAAGTAACAAAAGACGTCATGAAAAACGCCGGAGAAAAAGCAATCTTCCTTCACTGCCTGCCTGCATTCCATGACCTCAAGACAAAGATCGGTAAGGAAATGGGTGAGCGTTTCAACCTGACAGACATGGAAGTTACAGATGAAGTATTTGAATCTGAGCAGTCCCATGTATTTGACGAGGCTGAGAACCGTATGCATACGATCAAAGCAGTTATGGTAGCTACTCTTGGAGAGCCGGAGAACAAATGATAAATACTGTATATTCAAAAGAAACAATTTCAGATGAGATACACACAAAATGGGCGGGCAAAACCGTCCATTTTGCGAAAGAAACAGATTCTACAAATGAATGGTGCAAGCGTATGTCCAAAGAAGGTGCTGAGCATGGAACACTGGCAGTTGCCGAATTCCAGTCAGCAGGCAAGGGCCGCCTCGGACGACGCTGGACAGCCCCGGAAGGAAGTTCTGTTATGATGTCTATCCTTCTGAGACCTGAGTTGGAGCCACAGTATGCCTCCATGCTGACGCTTGTCATGGGGCTGAGCGGGGCGTAGGCAGTAAAGGAACTGGATGTCGAAGTTTCCATCAAATGGCCGAATGATGTGGTCGTTTCCCGCAAAAAAATCTGCGGGATCCTGACAGAAATGGGCCTCGAAAACGGAAAGATCCGAGAGGTGATCATTGGTATCGGAATCAATGTAAATCTGGAGGAGATCCAGGACGACCTCAAAGACAAGGCAACTTCTCTCTATCTGGAAACTGGAAAGAAATACGACAGAAACCGTGTGATCGGGCTGATCATGGAGAAATTCGAGAAGAACTACGAGAAGTTTGTAAAAACCTGTGATCTGTCTCTTATGCTTGATGACTATAATGCAATGCTGGCAAACAGAAGTCAGCCGGTGCGTATCCTGGACAAGCTGAACCCGTATGAAGGAATCGCAATCGGAATCGACAGAGAGGGCGAACTTCTGGTAAAAGTCTCAGACGGCGCGATCCGAAAGGTATGCTCAGGAGAAGTCTCCGTAAGAGGACTTTACAGTTACGTATGATATTTTATTTATAAGGAGTTATATATTTTATGTATCAGGAAAATGTTGTGCTCTGCGGCGCAAGTGCCTATGAGCAGAAATATTATTTCAATCAGGATTTTGCATCCCTTCCGGAAACGATCAAGCAGGAACTGCAGGTCATGTGTGTATTATATACAGAGGATGTCGGTGGAATCCTGACACTGGAGTTTGATGAGAACGGAAATCTGCAGTTCAAGACAGAAGCGACGGATTCTGATTTCAGATATGACGAAATTGGAAGTGTCCTGAAGATCAAACAGCTTCAGTCAGAGAAGAGAGAGCTCCTGGAATCTCTTGAGATGTACTATCGTGTATTTTTCCTCGGAGAAGATATGGAAGAATCTGTGGAACATGTGGATAACGAGGAGTAAATTATGAAGATGCAGTGGAAAATTGGCCAGGTTGAAATGCAGAATCCATTTATCCTGGCTCCGATGGCAGGCGTGACAGACCTGCCATTCCGTTTGTTATGCAAAGAACAGGGTACAGGACTTCTGTGTACCGAGATGGTCAGCGCGAAGGCGATTTCTTTCCATAACAAAAATACAATTTCTCTCATGCAGATCGATCCGGCAGAGCATCCGGTTTCCATGCAGATTTTTGGAAGCGAACCGGATCTGATGGCAGAGGTTGCAAAAAGCATTGAGGAGCAGCCGTTTGACATTCTGGACATCAACATGGGATGCCCTGTTCCGAAGGTAGTCAATAATGGCGAAGGTTCCGCACTTCTCAAAAACCCGGATCTGATCCGAGAGATCGTGACCAAAGTTTCTCACGCAGTAAAGAAACCGGTCACAGCGAAGATCCGTATTGGATTTGAAGGATATCCTGTTGATCCTGTAGAGATTGCAAAGATCATCGAAGATTCCGGTGCGGCAGCAGTTGCAGTCCATGGAAGGACAAGACAGCAGTACTATGCTGGTGAGGCGGACTGGGATACGATCCACAGGATCAAAGAAGCTGTATCGATCCCTGTCATTGGAAACGGTGATGTGGATTCACCAGAGAAAGCAGAAGCCCTGGTAAAAGAAACAGGCTGCGATGGCATAATGATCGGCCGTGCCGTGAGAGGAAATCCATGGATCTTCCGTGAGATGAACCATTATTTTACAACAGGAGAACTGCTTCCGCGGCCATCCTGGGATGAGATCCGCGAAATGATCCTCCGCCATGCAAGAATGCAGATCGAACTGAAAGGTGAATTCACGGGAATCCGTGAGATGCGTAAGCATATCGCATGGTACACATCAGGGATGAGACACAGTGCCGGACTGAGGCGGGATTCCAATCTGGTGAGCAGCTATGAAGAACTTGAGAAGCTGCTGGATCATGAGCTGGAAAACAGGTAAAAAGAGAAACGGTAAATAACGTCTGAAATCGCCAGGAAATACAACTGTTTTACGCTTGACAAGGCATATGGATTTCGGTATAATACAGGAATTGTGAATATCCTAGAATAAGTCTGCCCTTTTTGAGGTATGATTGTTCTGGGAGTATATATCCAATGAATATCCGTCTATTTTGAAAGGGTGTAAGGATTATGGAAGAAAAGAAGAATTTATTAACATATGCAGGTCTTAAGAAACTGGAAGACGAACTGCACGATTTAAAAGTTGTCAAAAGAAAAGAAGTAGCAGAGAAGATCAAAGAAGCGAGAGAACAGGGTGACCTTTCCGAGAACGCTGAGTACGATGCTGCAAAGGACGAGCAGAGAGATATCGAGGCTCGTATCGAAGAGATCGAGAAGATCCTCAAGAATGCAGAAGTTGTTGTAGAGGATGAAGTTGATCTTGACAGAATCAATGTTGGATGCAAAGTCAAAGTACATGACTATGAATTCGATGAAGATATGGAATTAAAGATTGTTGGTTCTACAGAGGCTAACAGCCTTGAAGGCAAGATCTCCAACGAGTCTCCTGTAGGAAAAGCCCTGATCGGTGCTCATACAGGCGATGTTGTAGAAGTAGAAATGCCAATGGGAATCATGAAATACAAAGTTCTGGAGATCCAGAGAAACATCTAATAACCAAGCAAAAGACAGAAGGAGGCCAAAGAAGTGGCAGAGCAGAAGACGCAGGATACAAACCAGCTGCTGAAGGTTCGTCGTGAAAAGCTTGCAGACCTGCAGGCAAATGGCAAGGACCCGTTTCAGATCACAAAATTTGACCAGACACATCATTCACTTGAGGTAAAAGAACTCTACGAAGCACATGAGGCAGAGCTCTTAAAGGACCGCGAGACTCCGGATGTGGAAGGTCTTGATGAAGCACAGGCAAGAGAAGTTCTCAAGAAGGACTATGAAGAAAGAAGAGAGATCATGGATGCAAGCCCGATCCATGTAGCTATCGCCGGACGTATGATGTTCAAGCGTGTCATGGGTAAAGCTTCTTTCTGTAATATCCAGGACCTGCAGGGCAATATTCAGGTCTATGTAGCAAGAGATGCGATCGGAGAAGAATCTTATGCAGATTTCAAGAAATCTGATATCGGTGATATCTTCGGAGTGGAAGGATTTGCTTTCAGAACAAGAACTGGTGAGATCTCTATCCACGCAGAGAAAATGACTCTGTTATCCAAGAGTTTACAGATCCTTCCGGAGAAATTCCACGGACTGACAGATACAGATACACGTTATCGTCAGAGATATGTAGACCTTATCATGAATCAGGACAGCAAGAACGTATTTATCAAACGTTCCCAGATTCTGAAAGAAATCCGTAACTTCCTTGCAGGACGCGACTTCATGGAAGTTGAGACACCAATGCTGGTTTCCAACGCAGGTGGTGCCGCTGCAAGACCGTTTGAGACACATTACAATGCACTGAACGAAGATGTTAAGCTTCGTATTTCTCTGGAACTCTACCTCAAGAGACTGATCGTTGGTGGTCTTGAGAGAGTTTATGAGATCGGACGTGTATTCCGTAACGAGGGTGTTGATACCCGTCACAACCCGGAATTCACTCTGATGGAGCTTTATCAGGCATATACAGAGTATGAGGGAATGATGGAACTGACAGAGTCCATGTTCCGTTATCTGGCTGAGAAGGTTTGTGGTTCCTCAAAGATTTCCTACAATGGTATCGAGATCGACCTTGGCAAGCCGTTTGAGCGTCTGACCATGAACGATGCGATCAAGAAATATGCAGGAATCGATTTTGACGAAGTAGCAGATGATGAAGCAGCTAAGAAACTTGCTGCTGAGCATCATATTGAATATGAAGAGCGTCATAAGAAAGGTGATATCATCAACCTCTTCTTCGAAGAATACTGTGAGAAAGAGCTGATCCAGCCGACATTCATTATGGATCACCCGATCGAGATTTCTCCGCTGACAAAGAAGAAACCTTCTGATCCTACTAAGGTAGAGCGTTTCGAACTTTTCATCAACACATGGGAAATGTGCAACGCATACTCCGAGTTGAACGACCCGATCGATCAGAGAGAGCGTTTCAAAGCACAGGATGCTCTTGCTGACGCAGGAGATGAGGAAGCAAACCACACAGATGAAGACTTCCTGAACGCACTGGAGATCGGTATGCCGCCTACAGGTGGTATCGGATACGGAATCGACCGCCTGGTTATGCTCTTGACAGACAGCCAGGCAATCAGAGACGTACTTCTGTTCCCGACAATGAAGAGCCTTGACTCCGACAAGAATGCATCCAAAGCAGGCGATACTGCAGAGGTAGCAGCGAACGACAGCAACGGATTCTTCACACCAAACGAGAAGATCAACTTCTCCAATGTAAAGGTTGAGCCACTGTTTGAAGAAGATGTTGATTTCGACACATTCAGCAAATCTGACTTCCGTGCAGTGAAGGTTAAAGAGTGTGTTGCAGTTCCGAAGAGCAAAAAGCTCCTTCAGTTCACACTGGATGACGGAACAGGTACAGACCGCACGATCTTAAGCGGAATCCACTCTTACTATGAGCCGGAAGAATTAGTTGGTAAGACACTGATCGCAATCACCAACCTTCCGC